>Ga0209163_1000076_pt1 | contig 240519 bp, 181 predicted proteins | sample MTBAKSrepl2MetaG_FD_187457 | JGI IMG/M metagenome (GOLD analysis project Ga0209163, IMG submission 187457) | Enrichment culture microbial communities om Arthur Kill intertidal strait, New Jersey, USA, that are MTBE-degrading - MTBE-AKS2 (Arthur... | ecosystem: Environmental > Aquatic > Marine...
TTACTTCTCGCCGAATTATGGTTCACAGATTTTTGTGCATAAACCATTGAACTTAGTAAAAGTAGGCTAATCGAAATCAATAATACTTTGTTTAAAATTTTCATGGTTATTATGTTTTAATGTTTAGTTTCTAGTTCCTTACTTATGTTGGGTAACGTATGTGTATTCGCAATTCCGTATATTTCATTATTATGTAGTTGCGCATATCCCTCCATATCAGGAAATAAACCGCAGCATTTATGTTCTTTATATTTTTTATCCATCCATCGGATGTTTATTGTTTTCGGGGAGCAATGAACAAATATAAATAAAATATATATAAAAAGCGGGACATTTTGAAAGTTATGGTATAAATGAAAAAATACACATGAAAACACATTGTATAAGCTGGTGGAATGTTGAAAATTTATTCGACATTGAAACCTCAGGCGAGCGGGCCGACTGGCTCCGTTCAAACTTAAAACACGAACTGAAAGGCTGGGACAAGGTGGTTCTGAACCAGAAACTGCATCAACTGGCCCGCGTTATCAGAAACATAAACCAGGGCTCGGGGCCCGATATTCTGGGCTTATGCGAAACAGAAAACAAAAATGTGGTGGAGCTACTCATGAATAAGATCGGCCTTTCAGGACGCAGATACACCTTCGTGCATAAAGATTCGGACGATCCGAGGGGCATCGATATCGCCTTTATTTACGACCGGAACAAATACACCCTCGTCAACGAAATCTACACCTATGAAGTATTAAAAAGATCGGCCACCCGCGCTATCTTTCAATTTGAGCTGAAAACAAAGCAGGGTCATTCTATCATCCTGATCGGCAATCACTGGCCCGCCCGCAGTGCCGGTCAGTACCAATCGGAACCCTACCGGATGATGGCCGGCGAAACCCTGAGTTATTGGATGAAACGCATCCAGGAAATACGCGGCAAGGATATTCCGGTAGTGGTTATGGGCGATTTTAACGACAATCCTTACAATCGTTCGCTATGCGAATATGCCCTGAGTTGCCGGTCGCGAAACAAAGTGATCTATGGAAAGAACCCCTATCTGTATAATTTAATGTGGGAGCTTCTCGGCCAACGCAAAGGCACTTATCATTTTGATTCCGAGCCTCAGATGCTGGATCAATTCATGGTTTCGAAAGGATTGGCAAAAAAATCAGGGGTTTTTGATATTCCAACAAATGCCGTCAGGCTCGAGATATTCGAAGGGATGGCCACGGGCCGCTACAAAAAGCCACTCCGGTTTGGCAGGCCCTCAAAAAAATCTGATTTCAATACCGATGGGTTCAGCGATCATTTTCCGGTTTCTTTATATCTGAATGAAAAAGAAAAAAGAGCTGGCGCAGGTGCAGGGACTTAGTCCCCCTGTGCGAACCAAAAGAAATCAATTAGCCTTAGGGAAAGGGGGACAAAGTCCCTGAATGCCAAGCTTGAAAAGAAAAAAAAGATGGAAACAGGGGCTTGATCACCCTTTGCAAACCAAAGGAAATAATTTAGCTCCAGGGAAAGGAGCGCAGGGACTTGGTCTCCCCTGTGCAAACCAAAGGAAATGATTTAGCTCCAGGGAAAGGGAGACTAAGTCCCTGCATGCCAAAAAGCAAAAAAAAATGCCATCAAAAAAAGACAAAACCCCGATTTTGCCCGGTAAAATTTATCACATCTATAACCGTGGTCATAATTACAATCAGGTATTCTTTAAACTGGGTGATTATACGATGTTTATCAGGCTATTAAAAAAATACCTGTTAAACGTATCGAAGGTTTATGCCTACTGCTTACTGCCCAACCATTATCATTTTATGATACGCATTAATGAGCATAGCCAGTTAGGTGAATTCAGCAATCAATTCAGGAAGTTTATACTGGCATATACAAATATAATCAATTATCGCGAAAGGCGATCAGGAGGCTTATTTTTATATCCTTTTAAACGCATTGAAATTAACTCGAAAGATTATTTTAAAAGACTGATATTTTATATCCATTTTAACCCGCAAAAACACAATATTTCAGAAAGTTACAAAACTTATGCGCATTGTTCATTTATTCACTATCTAAGCAATCATTCCAGCTTTGTTTGCACATCGGATGTTTATGAAATATTCGGATCAAGAGCTGATTTTTTGCAATATCATGATCATGCTTCGGGAGAACCCGAAAGGGACTTTATCCCCTGAGTTGAGAAAGGCAAAAAAAATTAGCTTTTGGGAAAGGGGACAAAGTCCCTTTGCTTTCCGAAAAGCCAGGTCTAAGATTTTTTGGGGTAAAAAAAAGCTCCCACCAAAAATGACAGGAGCTTTTTCACCTAATCTAATTTATCGCTAAACGACGCCTTCGTCGAGCATTGCATTGGCAACTTTTAAGAAACCGGCAATATTCGCTCCTTTTACATAATTAATATAACCATCTTCTTCGGTGCCATATTTTACACATGCACCATGAATATTAATCATAATATTGTGAAGTTTTTCATCTACTTCCTGGGCCGACCAGTTCAATTTCATTGAGTTTTGGGACATCTCAAGTCCGGAAGTTGCAACACCACCAGCATTTACAGCTTTTCCGGGGCCGAATAAAACTTTGTTGTCGTGGAAAAGTTCCACTGCTTCGGGGGTACTCGGCATATTTGCACCTTCGGCAACACAGATTACACCGTTTTTAATCAGGTTTTCTGCATCTTCTTTACCAAGTTCATTTTGGGTTGCACATGGAAGGGCAACATCAACTTTCACTTCCCAGGGGGTTTTTCCCTGATGGAATTCAGCTTCCGGGAATTCGTATGAATAAGGTTTAACAATGTCCTGATTTGAAGCTCTTAATTCGAGCATATAATCAATTTTCTCTCCGGAAATACCATCTTTATCATAGATATATCCGTCGGGACCTGAGATTGTAACAACTTTGGCACCTAATTCGGTTGCTTTTCTGGCTGCACCCCAGGCAACGTTTCCGAAACCTGAGATGGCAACGGTTTTGCCTTCGAAGGTTAAATTTTTGGTGGCCAACATTTCTTTAGCGAAATAAACCGTTCCATAACCGGTTGCTTCAGGGCGGATCAAACTACCACCCCAGTTAATTCCTTTTCCGGTTAAAACGCCGGTATGTTCACGTGCAAGTTTTTTATACATACCATAGAGGAAACCTATTTCTCTTCCACCTACGCCGATATCACCTGCAGGTACATCGGTATCCGGGCCGATTGCATGCCACAATTCCAGCATGAATGCCTGGCAAAAACGCATAATTTCAGCATCAGATTTACCTTTGGGATTGAAATCCGAACCACCTTTACCGCCGCCCATTGGCAGTGTTGTTAAGCTGTTTTTGAAAATTTGTTCGAAACCTAAAAATTTAAGAATACTCAGGTTTACACTTGGGTGAAACCTTAAGCCACCTTTGTATGGCCCGATTGCATTGTTGAACTGAATTCTGTATCCGAGGTTGGTCTGAACCTTACCATCATCGGTTACCCAGGTAACTTTGAAAGTAAAAATTCGGTCAGGTTCAATAATGCGGTCAATGATACCTGCTGTTTCAAATTGAGGGTTTTCGTTAACAACCTCTTCAAGTGATTCTAATACTTCGCGAACGGCCTGCAAATATTCCTTTTCTCCAGGATGTTTTTTTTCAAGGCCACTCATTATTTTTTCAAGATCCATCGTATGTTTTTTAATTGATTTTTGATCAGTAATTTATTTTATCTAATGTTATCAATTAACATTGTTAATTAATTAACAGGGCAAAGTTACAGTTTATTATTTAATTTAAACAAGTTTTAAAACTGTTTTTTTTCTGAATTCGGGCAAATATTTTCTTTCATCATTCGATCCCTTCTGCAATGAAGGATTACAAGCATCATTCATCCTAAAAATAATTTTTAATCATTTGTCAACCTGTATCTTATTATAAAAATATTTTATTTCAGCAAAAAGAATTAAAAGTATTCTCAAAGCATGATCTGTTTATTTTTTTTGAATGATTTCTTGATTTTCAGTCCTTAATTTTTCGATCAGTTTGGGTTGACTAAAATTGGAACTTTTTGAAGTTGATAATTATTGAACTTTAGTATTTCCCAATGAACATTTTCAAAACCATCTCTCCGATCCATTTTTCGGAAAGTAATACCTGAATGTATCATTTTTGGGTGGTAATAAGCCAGGCATTCCTGAAAATCTTTCCCAAAGCTGAATAAAGCATTGAAGAAATACCAGCCAATGTCGAAACCTGTAAATGCATAATTTTCAGGTTCTGATAAAAATAAACTTCGGTATTTCGCGAGGAAAGCATTGACATCTCGGTCTTTATAATCTACAAAAGTGGAACTAAAATAGTGTGTATTCAGGCTCTTATAAATTTCAATATCCATTTTATCGATATCAAAGCGCTCCCAATCGGGCAGGCCAATTACGGTTACCGGAAAGGTATCGCGCAAGATATTTAGCTTTGTCAATACATCCAGTGCAAAAACATTATCTTCCGAATGAATGATGACCAGGTTATTTCTAAAAACCGAAGCATTGCTTTCGAATGCCCCAAGCGTATCCCTCGAATAAAGGATGGGGATGATCCGATTGCTGAAGCTACTTGAATCTTCCAGGTGCAATTCAATTTCTTCTGTATAGATTAACTGTCCTTCGACACGTATCAATGGTTGAATTTCACCTTCTATCAATGAAGTATCAGTCGCAGATTTTTCAAGAATCAGGTTATGAATATCTGTATTCGGCACCCGAAATTCATTAGGCAGCTGCTGCCTGATTAGCTCAGTATATGCGTTTAAAGGATTAAGACCGGCATCGGATTGTTGAGCGAGGAGAAATATTTTTGAATCCCTGAAATTTTGATCCACAAGCCGGTTCACATCCTCAATCTGATAAGATTCTGTTGGCTGGAATTTAAAGACATTACTATTATTCTGCACAATTTCAGACCTTCTTGTCAATGGATTTATGATCGGGATATTATATTTTTTTGCAAAACCGGATGCGATTGGAAAAATACTGGAGAAAAACGGCCCGATGATCATATCCATTTGTTTCAGCTCGGGTTGATTCAGCACCTGGATTGCTTTTTCTGTATTATCGTCGACATCGTAAACAAACAGATTGATTTTTAAGCCCTTATTTTTTAAAGAATCGATGGCCATCAGCATCCCATAATAAAACGAAAGAAACTGAAATGGATCCTCGTCGATCAGGTCCACCTGCGGATATTCAGGATCAAATTTCAGGCTATCAACCTGTTCAAGGTATAAAGGAATCATGAGGGCCACATGATAGGTTCTGAGCATATTCTGCCGGTCGGAATAGCACCGCAAACTGTCGCGGTTCTCGTCCGCTGATTCAGTTTTCTCTTCCGTAGAGGCTGTCATTTCCGGCTTTTCAATTTTTTCTTCAATGTAACCCGTTGGAATTTTAACAATTTGTCCACTTTGGGGCCTGCTTCTTACATATGGATTTAATTGCTGAATTTCATCGAGCTCAACCGCATAATTTTTGGCGATTTGGGTCAGTCGTTCTCTTTTTTGAACCTTATGGTTTATAAAGGTGGTTTTATTTTTTTTGTTTGGAATCCGTATATTCATCCCTACAACCAATCGATCCGTAAGTCCGGGATTCATCTTTTTAATTTCTTCAATGCTTACATTAAATTTTAAGGCGATCCTATACAAATTATCGCCCTGAAGAATTTTGTAGGAGATAAAGAGCGGTTCTTCCTGCTCCTTAACACTGGCTGATGGAGCCGGCTTTGGATCAGCATTTTGGGTTTCCGGAGTATTGTTTACAACCGGGATTTTAATATACTGACCAGTTTTCAGTGGTTCTGAAACGGCCCTGTTGGCCATTTTTAAATGATCGACCGCGACTGAGTAAATACGTGCGATCTTCTCAAAATTATCCCCGTTTTTAACGATATGATAAAAGAAATCGAGGTTATTGCCTCCATATGATTCTTTCACAACTGCATCGCGGCTTTTAACCGGTATTTTGAGTTCCCGCCCGATTGCCAATCCTTTATCGGCGCCCTGGTTCTCAACAATAAGTTCATTTACCGTTACTTCATATACCCTGGCAATTGAATATAGCGTTTGACCCTGTTCTACACGGTGTATAAAATATTCCTTCCCATTAAGCACTCTTTTTTCGGATGATTTTTTAATAACAGCTTGCTGTGCAATCAATTGCCCGGCACTGATGGCCAAAAGGATGATGAATGTAATAATTTTTTTTCCCACTTTTATTGTTTTGATCGCTTGATTTTAAACTTAAAAATATGATAACGTACTCAAAATATATAAATTGTTTATTCCCATTCAATGGTTGCAGGCGGTTTGCTGCTTATATCATAAACTACACGGTTCACACCTTTCACTTTATTGATAATTTCATTTGAAACTTTGGCCAAAAACTCATAGGGCAAATGCGACCAGTCGGCGGTCATTCCATCCGTTGAACCAACAGCCCTGAGGGCAACCACATTTTCATAGGTCCGCTCATCTCCCATCACTCCTACCGACCGAACTGATAATAATATGGCCCCGGCTTGCCAGATTTCATCATACAAATTATACTTTTTAAGTCCTTCGATATAAAGATAATCAACCTCCTGTAATATTCTGACTTTTTCGGGTGTTATATCTCCCAGAATACGGATACCCAGGCCAGGACCCGGAAACGGATGCCTGCCGAGGATGTTTTCAGGCATACCCAGTGCATTTCCAATGCGCCTGACTTCATCTTTAAACAAGGTATTTAATGGCTCAACTATTTTAAGCTTCATAAAATCGGGAAGGCCACCCACATTGTGATGAGATTTAATGGTTGCCGAAGGTCCGTTTACCGAAACAGACTCGATGACATCCGGATAAATGGTTCCCTGTGCAAGCCATTTTACATCTTTTATTTTATGGGCCTCTTCATCAAAAACATCGATAAAGGTACCCCCGATGATCTTACGCTTTTTCTCGGGATCGCTTTCCCCTTTCAGCTTTGTTAAAAAGCGATCCTTTGCATCAACACCTTTAATATTTAAGCCCAGATGTTTGTATTGGATCAGAACATCCTGAAATTCATTTTTTCGAAGCAGTCCGTTATCAACAAAAATACAATGCAAATTTTTACCGATGGCCCTGTGCAGCAGAATAGCCGCCACTGATGAATCTACCCCGCCCGATAATCCAAGAACAACTTTATCATTACCCAATTTCTGTTTAAGAGAGGCGATGGTTGTTTCGATAAATGAATCAGGGGTCCAGGCACCCGAACAACCACAAATATTCATGATGTAGTTCTTCAGCAGCTCCTTGCCCTGCTCTGTATGATAAACCTCCGGATGAAACTGTATGCCGTAGGTATCTTCGCCATCAACCTGATAACCTGCAACTTCCACATCATCGGTACTGGTAATAACTTTAAAATTTTTTGGAATTGATAAAATTGTGTCACCATGCGACATCCATACCTGGCTCCCGATTTCAATATTTTTCAGGAGCTTGTTGTTTGTATCGATAAATCCCAGGTTTGCCCTTCCATATTCTCTGACTTCAGAACGCATGAGTGTTCCGCCATCTGATTTTGCCAAATACTGTGCTCCGTAACATACCCCCAAAAGCGGATAATAATTTCTGATTTTTGACAAATCAGGATTCGGAGCCTCTTTATCCATCACCGAATACGGGCTGCCCGAAAGGATAACTCCTTTAACCTGTTTAGAAAGTTCTGGAATTTTATTGAAAGGATGAATTTCACAATAAACGTTCAACTCCCTGACTCTTCGTGCAATAAGTTGAGTATATTGTGAACCGAAATCTAAAATAATGATGGTTTCCTGCATGCTGCAAAGATATTTATTTTTTCTGATCAAAAAGTAATGTAAATCTCAGATAATCGATTTGCTAATCTTGGTTTTTTTATTCACATATTGATCTTGCTGAATTATATTGTAACTTCGTAATAAAATCACACCCATCATGGCAAGGAAAAAATATAAAGGAAGAAATACCAGTAAAACCAAACCATCCGGAATTGCTAAACTCATCAGGTTTATTTTCATTTTATTGATATTAGTCATCGTTGTTGCATACTTAGGATTCAGAAACTGGGGCACAAAACTGAATGATGAAACCGATAAGAATTCTGTTATAGTCAGCACTTCGATGGGACCCATCCACTATGTGAGCCAGGGTGAAGGACCTGTAATTTTGCTTTCTCATATGGAAGGGTCGGGCTCGGACAATGTTAAATTGTTCAAAAAGTTAACGGAAGCTGGTTTTAAAATTATTTGCCCGTCTCGTCCCGGCTATTTAAAAACACCGCTTGCCCAAAATACCGACTTTAAATATCAATCTGAATTGTTTGCCGAATTATTGCATGTTTTAAAGATAGACCAGAAAGTTGTAATGTTGGGGATTTCAGCAGGAGGACCGGCAGCTATAGAATTTGCAAAGAAATACCCTGATAAATGCTCTGATTTGATACTCATAAATTCGCCTGCGGATAAATTATTTGAAACCTCCCAGATCGAAGCCACTCTGTTTCCAATTAAGGTTCCTGTGATAAAAAATCAATCTGATATTTATTCATGGATTTTATGGCAGATGGCCAGATACAATTCAAAAATGATCATTTCAAAAATCATTGAAGCTTCAACTGCAGGAAGCAATAGCGAAGTTGATCAATTAATCAATTCATTAAAAAACAATGTTGAAACTAAAAATGATATAATTAATTATTTGGGAGTCGTTTCACCAATAAGTAACAGGCGGGTTGGTGTTATGAACGACCTGAAAAACCTTAAATTATATGAAAAAAATGACCAACGGTTAAGAATGCCAACCCTTATTATACAAAGCAAAACAGACAAAACAATTGATTTTTCACACGCTGAAAAAATAAAAGATGATTCACGAAATGCTGAAATCTTTGCTTATTCGGGTTCAGGACATGCATATTGGTTTAATGAAGATTTGAATCTGATCTCTTCTAAAATAATCGACTTTTTAGACAAAAAAATAAAACATCCCGGAATCATTGCTAACATCCAGGATGAAGGCCTTTATGGGATCACCTGGGTAAATAAATCAGATGGTGCCTTGTTGCAGATTATGGAAGACGGTAATTTTACACTTGATTTTCCTTCGGTTGATTCTAAACAATTTATAAAGGGTAAAGTGAGTGTGGTTGATCATCAGATCAGTTTTTTATATAATTCGGATGTTGATTTTTGCCCTGAGGTTGCGGGTATCTATGAGTTTACAATCAAGGATGGTCAGCTTGAGTTAAAAGTTTTGAATGATGGCTGTAAAACCCGCGCCAATCATTTTAGCCAGGGGTGGTTTAAAGTTTAAGCTTTAATACTCGAAATCGGCTTCGAAAACTGACGAATTCCCACAGTTATCGATAACCTCAAGTCGAATATGGTTTTTCCCTTTATTTATCCGGTCGTCGATTAAGTATGTCAGGCGATTATTTTTCGGATCATCATCCAACAAAATCCATTTTCCATTTAAAGTTGCACGAAATGATGCGATACCAGATAAATCATCTTTCACCCAAAAGTTAATAGATTTATATCCTGATATTTTTTTACCATTGTGAACATTTAATGCTTTTATCTGAGGTTGAACGGTATCGGCAACGATCAGATAATCACCAAAACTTCCGGCCTTCCCATAAACGTATCCATCTTTATAGGTTCCACCCACAGCCCCAATTTCTTTTTTATCTAATTTCGCGATTATAACCTTTTGCTGCAGATGTTCAGGCAGTTTCACCGCTTTTATTTTAATGTCGAAAGAGCGATGCACCGGGAAAGTTCTTTGATGGATGCGATGTACCAGGGAGTATGCATTTTCGGGCTTAGAAAGCGTGTCATAAGAAAAATCAAAAGATTTATAAAAACTCCCTTTATCAAAACTTAATTCAATATCCGTACCCTTAAATTCGTTGTTTGTATTATAATCGAACCATTGACCCGAATTCGTTTTTTTTACCAAAGTATCCCTTATTGGGCTTGCTTTCAGGTAACCGGTTAAGCGTGAATTATTACCTTCTGCATCTTTCAATTCATAAACAAACTGATGCGTTAGCGAATCATTAAAATCAAAAATCCCCTGATTTGATACTTTGTCATAAATACTCAATCTATTTCCCGGATCAACCACACTGCGCTGGAATCGTTTACTTGATTCTACATATTCGGCATAATCAATTAAACTATTGATGTACTTCGATTCGTCGAATGAAAATTTTTCGAGATGATGTGAATAGATCAGGGTGGTATCTATTTTTAATTCGATGGAATATATGCCATTTTTATTATTCGAATCATTTAGAAGATCAAAGGCCTGAATTCCAAATCCGATTTTACCTGAAACTTCAATGGTGTCATTTTGCTTGATCCTGTAGTTCAGTCCCCAACCATCGACGCTCAGTTCCAAATCATTATTTTTGTTCATCACCAAACTGTTAGACTCCATCGGGTAGAGTTTGATCCCGTTTATTTTAGGCCTGATTAAATCTTTCACCTCAAACCCAAACAATAAAGGATTGATCGGGATCTCTGAGCCACTTTCCCGAATCTCGAAATGCAGGTGAGGACCGGCCGATCCGCCTGAATTCCCGGAAAGTGCAATTAGGTCCCCTTTCTTTACAACAAACATATCCTTTGGTGGATAAAGGGTGAGCCTGAATTGCTCCCTTTTGTATTGTTCCTGCCTCACATATTCATCAATGGGATCATCAAATTTGCTTAAGTGGCCATAAACCGAGGTATAGCCATTCGGGTGCATAATATACAATGCTTTACCAAATCCGGTTCCAGAAACATTTATTCGTGCGATATAACCATCGGCTACTGCAAGTACTTTTTTACCGACCACGCCTTCTGTTTTGATATCGATCCCAGAATGGAAATGATCGGCTCTCAGCTCTCCAAAAGTACCGGATAACAGCATTTTAAACTCGATCGGAGATCTAAAATACTTCAGGGGATATGTTTGCTGGGAATAAAGATTGATGGTAAGAAACCCGCTTAATAAAAGGAATAAAACCTTGCTCGTTAAATGATGGCGCATAAGAATGTAATCGAATTAATGCCTGCAAAAATAAAGAAATTATGTTCACCTGCATGCACTTTTAATCTTGAAATGAAATTACACTCATAAGGCCAGGCAAGCGAAGGAATTATTTTTGCGCAGGTAATTTCTTTAGTCTCACACCCTTGCTGAATGCAACCACAAATGCATCAGCTATCTTATTTTCCTGTCTTAATTTATCTCTTAAATCTTTTGCATCCTGATAATTGGAAAAAGAGCCATAGGTATAGATGTAATACGATCCGAATTTATCCTCTTTGATCGATTCAGGTTCCAGCTTATAAAGTTGTCCGAGAATTTCTTTTGTAACCTGGCAATTGAAACAGGCCCTAATTTGAACCCGATATTGTGGGTCATAACTCATGGTTCGGCTTGTGGCGGGCTCAGGTTTTTTCTCACTAACAGGCTCTTTATAAGGGACTTCTTTTATTTCCAATTCTTTTTCCGGCTTCACTGTTTTTGGCTGCTCAACAATTTTACGATCCTGGTTTTGAACATTTAATGAATCCGTATTATCCCTGATCACTTCCTGCTTTACTTCTTCTAAAACTATCTCCTGCATTGGTTCAGGCAATTTTTGTCTGGATCGTCCAAATCTGTATTGAAGGCCAACGGCCGTATAATTATAAAAATCTGTTTTACGGTTATTATCAACGATATCTATTCCATCTGTCAACATAAAACGGTTTCCTGTTTCAATTGTCAACCCAAGGTTTTTTCCAAATTGCATATTTATTCCGAGTCCACCCAAAATATTACTTTCCATCACCATTCCATTCAATCCTTTCCCTTCCCCATAGCCTTTCTGAGCAAGAGTACTTAGGTCACTAATAGAATATTTTGTTGTTTTATAGTTAGTTAACCCATAGCCCAATATTGCATACAAATTAATTTTTCGGTCTGTTTTTTTGCGATTCATCAGATGTGAAAGGTTAAAGGTCGAATGCAGATTAAATTCATAATAATCAGTCACAAAATTTTCATCTAAAATCAAGTTTTCACCTGCCAGTTCACCCATTATGGCTTGAGTTCTTAAACCAATGACCGGGTTGAATTGTTTACCGATTGTGATTCCCTCTGCATATCTCCAGGTATTAATTTCATTCTTAGCAGGAGATATATTTCCATTCCAAATATCACCAAAAAACTGAGTAACGCCTGCATTTAAGTTTATTTCCCAATAAGGGTTGAATGCAGAATGATTTGAATTTGTTTGTGCCGTTAAGGGTAGTGAGGCCAGAATAAACGGGGGGAGCAACAAACACATGCTTATTTTATACAAGTGTCTCATAATTAATAATTTTAAGGGATGATCTTGTAAAAGTATAGCTCACAAGCCGATTAATGTAAATATTTAAAGGTTTTTTATCAACAACATATTGTTAGAACCACAACATAATTGCGCGGCTGCATAAAATGAAATCCCTTAAAACTGTAATCTGAAGTACTTTAGAGGGTAAAGTCTACATGTAAGGTCATTACTTCCCTTACTGGTTTTCCTTTGCTGGTTGCTGCATACCATTTAGGGATCATACGAATTACTCTTAAAGCTTCCTCATCAAGCAAAGGATGCACACCGTTGACGATTCTGGCATCCTGAACTTTCCCCTGTTCATTAATAACGAAAGAAGCATAAACGCGCCCCTGTATATTTTGGTCTGCAGCCTCCTTCGGATAATTCATATTATTTGCAATAAATTTATCAAGCATCTCGGTTCCACCCGGATAGCGAGCCTTATATGAAAGTTTCGAATAATAATACTTTTTATTGATAATCTGCAAAGTTGCCAGCAAAGAATCTTTTTGGTTATAAAATTCAATGGTTTCCCTTTTACCGCATTTATCAATTGCAATCCTTTCGTAGGCTTTATCAGGCAAAACCGGTACCAGAGAATCGTAAGGGCTTATGAGCATCATTGATTTCGACAAACAATATTTATTGTATAATGAATCGGCTTCAACATCTTCGTAAAATGCCGCCATATACATATTGTCACAAAAGCCGCACTGGTCCTTCATATTCAGTCGGGTCAGCGCCTTATTAAAATATGCATCCACATTCGGATACACCGATAGGGCAATATCAAACAATGAATCAGCCTTTGCAAAATTACCCAGTTGTAAATGGCTGATCCCTTCATCAGCAAATAACTGACTTTTTAAATTTTGTCCCCTTGAACCAATCGCAAAAAATACAAAAAGGGAAAATAATAGAATTTTTAGTTTCATAGTAGTATTATTCATTGGCATTTAGGCTTTATAAAAAGGTAATTTAACGACCCTGGCTTTTAAGAGTTTTTCTCTGATTTTGATATATACTTCCGTATCTACTTTATTGAATCCTGTTTTGATATATCCCATCCCGATGCCGATTTTAAGCATTGGGCTCATGGTACCGGAGGTCACCTCTCCTATTTCATTTCCTTCTGCATCGCAAATTTGATAATGTTGACGTGGAATTCCTTTATCGATCATTTCAAATGCTGTTAATTTTTTTGAAACACCTTCTGCTTTTTGCCTGACAAGAAAATCGCGGTCGATAAAATCGTTGCCGTCAACAAACTTTGTGATCCAGCCCAAACCTGCTTCAATGGGCGAAGTTTCATCATTAATATCATTCCCGTAGAGACAAAATCCCATTTCCAAGCGAAGGGTATCACGAGCTGCCAGACCTATGGGTTTAATCCCAAATTCTTTACCGGCTTCCATAATGGCATGATACAATCTGGGGCCATCATTATTTTCCATATAGATTTCACACCCTCCTGAGCCGGTATATCCGGTTGTTGAAAAAATTACATCTTCGACCCCTGCCAGATTCAATTTTTGAAAAGTGTAATATTCCATATCCAAAACATTGGCATCCGTTAGTTTTTGCATCACTTTTAAGGCCATCGGACCCTGGATGGCCAATTGGGCGATCTCGTCAGAAGCATTGTATAACTCGGCTCCCATTGTATTTTGTTTATTGCACCAAGCCCAATCTTTCTCAATATTCGCAGCATTTACAACCAATAAATAGGTCTCTTCATTAATGCGATAGGTTAAAAAATCATCAACAATGCCACCTTTGCCATTCGGGAAACAAGTATACTGAACTTTCCCATCGGTTAGTTTGGCAACATCATTTGTTGAGATCCTTTGCACAAACTCGAATGCATTGGGTCCCTTCACCCAAAATTCGCCCATATGCGAAACATCAAAAACACCGACACCTTTTCTAACTGTTTCGTGTTCGATATTAATCCCTTCAAAAGTAACCGGCATATTATAACCAGCAAAAGGAACCATTTTTGCACCCAATGATTCGTGAATAATTGTAAACGCTGTTGTTTTCATTCTAATATATTTTAAAATTCCACTAATATTATTTTGCAAAAGTAAAAAATAGTCTCATATAAAGTTTTCTTCTATAAGAAAAACTTTCAGGGCCATTGTCCCCGAATGGGGACAAGATCACTTTTTGGGCTGAGTGTGGTATCTCCAACCGAATCGAGCATTCTAACTATTTCCTCTCATAAATCAAAAAAGAATAGCTGAAATCGTTTTGTGGGTCATCATTTACATCTTCCCTATAAATTTCTTTCCATTCACTGAAATCTACCTCAAAAAAAGTATCGGCCTCAAAATCCTTGTGCACCCTGGTCAGGTAAAATTTATTGGCATAAGGCAGGAATTGCTTATAAATAGAACCTCCGCCAATAATAAAACTTTCTTCGGTCTCGCTGCAATACTCAATGGCTTCTTCGATGGAGTAAACCGTAGTGCAACCTTCAAAGCTTTTCCCTTTTTTATCGGTGATAACGATATTAGTCCTTTTAGGTAAAGGGCCATTAGGTAAAGAGTGCAAGGTTCTTTCTCCCATAATCACCTGGTGTCCCCTGGTTTTTTCTTTAAACCATTTAAAGTCATTTGATATATGCCATAACAGATCATTGTCTTTTCCGATGGCATGATTTTGTGCGATGGCTACTATGATTGAGATTTGTTTCATATCGTAAAATTGTTTTATTAGTAAATTGGTAAATTAGTACATTGGTTTTACCGGATCAATCATTCTATTTGTTTTGAAATATAAGAAATGTATGCATTGAGTTTCCTATGCAGGGTTTCAAGATCAGAAATTAGTTTGTTGTATTCAGTCTTCATCATAATATCTCTTTTATAGGCTTTTAATAACCAAGTCTTTGTTTCAAATAATGATCCCCTAGCATAATAACAAAATAGCTTATTTTCCTTAAACGAGTATCTACCATAGCCTTCTGCAATATTGGCACCTATCGAATCGGCTGATCGAATGATTTGATAACCTATAGTATTTAGATGAATCCGATCCCAATTTGAAGCAATGTTATAAATCTCTTCAGCAATATCAATTGCTAAATTATAAGTTTCTAATTCTTCTATTTTAGGATAGCTCATAAATCAAATTTACTAATTCACAAACTTACCTATTCACTATCATACTGAAATCTCACCCTTAATCCCCGGATGGCATTGATAATTTACCAACTCAAAATCTTCATATTTGAAATCCAGAATATCTTTAATATCAGGGTTTAATTTCATTTGGGGCAATGTAAATGGCTTACGTTTAAGCTGTAATTTAACCTGATCCAAATGATTCAGATAAATATGAGCATCCCCAAAAGTATGGATAAATTCACCCGGTTTTAAATTGCATACCTGGGCAACCATCAATGTTAACAAGGCATACGAAGCAATATTAAAAGGTACCCCAAGAAAAATATCTGCACTCCGCTGGTATAATTGACAGGATAGCTTTCCAGCAGCTACATTAAACTGAAACCAGGCATGACATGGAGGCAAAGCAGCCTTTCCATTTGCCACATTTTCGGTAAATGATTTTGAGGTATCAGGCAATACACTGGGGTTCCAGGCAGCCACAATGTGTCTGCGGCTATCCGGATTTTGTTTGATCTGGGATATTACATCAATTAACTGGTCAATTCCTTCATCGTTCCAGTTTCGCCATTGCCGGCCATATACAGGACCCAAATCTCCATTTTTATCAGCCCATTCGTTCCAAATACTAACTTTATTATCTTTTAAATATTTAATATTTGTATCACCTTTAATAAACCATAATAACTCATGAATAATCGAGCGGAGGTGCAGCTTTTTGGTGGTCACCACAGGAAATCCTTCAGATAAGTCAAAACGCATCTGGTAACCAAATACGCTGATCGTTCCGGTTCCTGTGCGATCCGATTTTTCCACCCCCTTTTCTAATACATGCCCTAATAAGTCATGGTATTGTTTCATAGTATTTCTTTTAAAATGTAGAATAACGAATGTTCAATGTAAAATGTAAAATTTCCTTTTAAATTCAGAATTCTACATTTTCTTATTTCTTCCCAATTTTAGATTCAACCGTTTTAACACTCTTTGCGAAAATTGCAATTAATTCATTGCATTCATTGATATCTTTTTCAATTTCCGTTATATCACCAACAGGTTTATTATTAATTATTAATAGGCAAATGCGTGTTTCCCTAAGTTCTTTTAAAATGATTTTCATTTTATGAATAAAATCCCTTTTTGATTCGGCAGCTTGGGCTTCACCATAATTTAAAGCCGGGGATGTACCACTTCTGATTAATTGTCCAGATAAATGAATACCGCTTTTTGTTTGTGGTAAATTTTCTGCTACGGTCATCATTCTGATTGCAAACGCTATAAGTCTTTCCTCTAAATCATATATTCTTGACATTATCTTTTAAATTTAGAATGAAGAATTTTCAATGTTGAGTGTAAAACCGTTTCCCAATCTTACTTCATCATTCAACATTCAGCATTTAATATTTTACATTAAACTCTTTTTAAGTTTAGAATGAAGAATTTTCAATGTAGAATGTAAAACCGTTTCCCAATCTTACTTCATCATTCAACATTCAGCATTTAATATTTTACATTAAACTCTTTTTAAGTTTAGAATGAAGAATTTTCAATGTAGAATGTAAAACCGTTTCCCAATCTTACTTCATCATTCAACATTCAATATTCAGTATTTTATATTAATCTCTTTTAAATTTCGAATGAAGAATCTTCAATGTTGAATGTAAAACCGTTTCCCAATCTTACTTCATCATTCAATATTCAGCATTTAATATTTTACATTAATCTCTTTTAAATTTAGAATGAAGAATTTTCAATGTAGAATGTAAAACCGTTTCCCAATCTTACGTCATCATTCAACATTCAATATTCAGTATTTTAGACTAATCTCTTTTAAATTTAGAATGTAGAATCTTCAATGTAGAATGTAAAACCGTTTCCCAATTTTACTTCATCATTCAACATTCAATATTCAGTATTTTACATTAATCTCTTTTAAATTTAGAATAAAGAATTTTCAATGTTGAACGTAAAACCGTTTCCCAATCTTACTTCATCATTCAATATTCAATATTTTACATTAATCTCTTTTAAATTTAGAATGTAGAATTTTCAATGCAGAATGCAAAATCGCTTCCCAATCTTACTTCATCATTCAACATTCAATATTCATTATTTTACATTAATCTCTTTTAAATTTAGAATGAAGAATTTTCGATGTAGAATGCAAAATCGCCTCCCAATCTTACTTCATCATTCATCATTCTAACCCAGCACCATTCCGACAATTGTAGCCGAAAACAAAGAAGCTATGGTTCCGGCGAGCAGTGCTTTCATTCCGTATTTTGATAAAAGTACCCGTTGGTTTGGTGCCAGGGATCCAATTCCACCGATCTGAATTCCGATCGAAGCAAAATTGGCAAATCCGCACAACATATAGGTAGCCATGATGATTGATTTTGGAGAGACAAACGCACCTGCTGCTTTCAGATCGGACAAACTGATATAACCAATAAATTCTGTCATAATAATCTTTTCGCCCAACAGGCGCCCAACCAAAGTAATGTCATGAATATCAACACCAATCAGCCACATAACGGGGGCAAAGATATACCCTAAAACAAATTGCAGCGAAAGGGTTGTATATTGCCCATTAGAAGCACTGGCGATCATTTCGTTTAATCCGAACCATCCACCAATCTTCATCATTATATAATTGAACATTGCGATAAAAGCAATAAATACCAAAAGCATGGCGGCCACATTAACAGCAAGTTTCATTCCTTCAACCGTTCCATTTGAAATAGCATCCAAAACATTGCTACCAATTTTATCTTTGGATATTTCCACATCCATTGATATTTCTTCGGTTTGAGGAACAATAATTTTTGAAGCAACCACTGCCCCCGGAGCTGCCATGATTGAGGCTGCTAATAAATGCTTGGCAAATAATATGCGTTGAACAGGATCATCTCCTCCGAGAAATCCGATATATACAGCCAGGACACCTCCGGCCAGGGTCGCCATTCCACCGGTCATTACCAGCAAAATTTCCGACTTATTCATTTTTGGCAAATAAGCCTTGATCATGAGCGGGGATTCGGTTTGACCGAGGAAAATATTTCCGGCCACCGATAAGCTTTCAGCTCCAGAAAGCCTCATAGCTTTGGTCATTAGCCATGCTAAAACATAAACTACTTTTTGAATAATTTTCAGAAAATACAGTAAGCTTGTAAGTGCAGAGAAAAAGATAATGGTCGGCAAAATTTGTGTGGCAAAATTAAACATGGGAGACTCTACTTCTCCTGAAATCATCGATTTGAATAAGAAATCACTTCCCTCTTTCGTAAAATTCAGGATGACCACAAAAATTTGCCCAACGGCTTCAAAGAACAACTGTATGAATGGAACCTGCAAAATACCAATAGCCAGGACAATTTGTATCACCAGGCCGGTTCCGACCACCCTCCAGTTAACGGCTTTTCTATTAGAACTAAACACCCACGCAATCAATACGAGAACGATAAGTCCAAGGAGTCCGCGAAGAACAGACATAAAACTTATTCCTGACCCAATTTTTGAAGGTAAGATATTTTGTCTTCCTTCGGGGGTGTCTTCCGCCAATTTTTCAAATCCTGCATTAGCTGTAACACTATCAATTTGCAGAGTGCTTTCAACAATTGTATTATTTTGCCCGGTATTTTGAGCCATAACGATTGCAGAACCGATTCCGATGGCCACAATTACAAAAAGTAAAATTTTCAATTTCATTATCGTGCTTTTAATTTCCTGTTTAAAATAAAAATTCACTACAGTAAGCAAGCCCGTAATGAAAATTTAAACCATATTTATGTATGTTTAACCTTTAGCTTTCCTTTTTTGAATTTCGTCCCTGATTACAGATGCCTTCTCATAAGCTTCATTGTCAACTGCTTCCTTTAAAATACGGTGCAATTCATTTAAGCTTAGGTCAGCGTACTCATTGTCCGGTGATTTGTCAGGTACTTTATTTTGTTTAATGTCGGATTTTTTTGTTTCATCCAAGATGACGCCGGCTTCCTTCAATAATTTCTCGTTGGTATATATCGGGCATTTAAACCTGATGGCCAATGCAACCGCATCAGAAGTTCTGGCATCAATCTCGCTTTCTATATTTTCACTCACACAAAGGAGCTTCGCGAAAAACACGCCCTTTTCAAACTTATTAATAATCACCTGTTTGATATTTATTCCATAATGATCGGCAAAGTTTTTAAACAAATCGTGCGTTAGCGGACGGGAGGGCTTCATTTTCTCAAGCTCAATGGCAATGGATTGTGCTTCAAAACCACCAATAATTATTGGAAGCCGCCTTTCTCCACCCACTTCACCCAGAATAAGGGCATAAGCTCCACTTTGAGATTGGCTGTAAGACATTCCGATTATTTCGAGCCGGATATTCTGCATATTGTAAAATTAGGCAAACTTAAGTTTTATCACAATGGTTTCAGCCATAAATGTATTAATTATTTCGAAATCGTTATGAACAATTTATTAACATCAAAAGCGGGCATCATTGATGAGAGTATGTATTCCGTTATTCACCATGATGATAAATATTTACACATGCATTTTGGCTGTTGATTTATTTTTTCTTAATGAAAACTTTCATATTTTAGCTCCCCATAATTAAACCCTTTCAAAATTCTATACAAATGAAAAAACTTTTTGCATTATTTACGATTTCACTATTACCAATACTTTCATTCGCAAGTGAGGCTGACTTGGTAATTCCGGCCGAAATAAAATCCCAATCCATTCTTTATTGGGGGTTTCTGATCACATTTGCCGGTTTTCTTTTCGGTTTATTTCAGTTTCTAAAGGTTAAAAAACTTAAGGCACACCAATCAATGCTTGATGTTGCCCAGGTTATTTACGAAACCGGAAAAACTTATCTTTTACAACAAGGTAAATTCCTGGCAATTTTATTTTTATTTATCGGAGCAGCTGTAGCTTTCTACTTCGGTTACCTTTCAGATGCAAATTTTGGATTTGGTGGTGTTGCGATGATTCTGGGATGGACCGTTTTGGGTATCCTTGGCTCATATAGTGTAGCCTGGTTTGGAATACGAATGAACACATTGGCCAACTCAAGAATGGCCTTTGCTTCATTAGAGCGAAAGCCTATTAAATTATTAAATATTCCATTGACCGCCGGAATGAGTATCGGGGTTGTACTGATCTCACTCGAACTCATCATGATGTTAATTATTTTGATGTTTGTTCCGGGTAAATATGCAGGCGCAAGTTTTATAGGTTTTGCGATTGGTGAATCATTAGGTGCATCGGTTCTTCGTATTGCAGGAGGTATTTTTACTAAAATTGCAGATATTGGTTCAGACCTGATGAAAGTAATTTTCAAAATTGGTGAAGATGATCCAAGAAACCCAGGTACCATTGCCGACTGTGTTGGTGACAATGCTGGTGACTCTGTTGGCCCAACTGCTGATGGATTTGAAACTTACGGAGTAACAGGGGTTGCACTTATTTCCTTCATCCTTTTAGCAATTACAGACATTTCATTACAAACTCAGCTTTTGGTTTGGATATTCTTAATGCGTATCCTCATGATCGTGACTTCGATTGTTTCATACTTTATCAATGGCGCTGTGGCTAATATGAAATACAAGAACGCAGATGATATGGATTTTGAAAAACCATTAACTTCTCTTGTTTGGATTACTTCCATTCTATCTATAGTCGTTACTTTTGCGATTAGTTATATCACCATTGGTGATCTTCCACACAATCTGTGGTTAACGCTTTCTGTTATTATTAGTGCCGGGACTTTGGGTGCTGCACTGATTCCTGAATTCACAAAAATATTTACTTCGCCAAACTCAACTCACGTTAAAGAAGTGGTAAGTGCCTCACAAGAAGGTGGTGCCTCTCTAAATATTCTTTCGGGATTGGTGGCCGGTAATTTTTCCGGTTTCTGGTTGGGAATGGTCTTTTTGTTCTTAATGTTTATTGCCTACTTTGCCAGTACTTTTGGTTTAGGTGAAGTTATGATTTATCCTTCCATTTTCGCCTTTGGCCTGGTAGCTTTCGGTATGTTGGGTATGGGGCCTGTAACCATTGCTGTTGACTCTTACGGACCGGTTACCGACAATGCTCAATCTATTTACGAATTATCACTGATTGAAGAAACAGAAGGCATTTCTGAAGAAATTGAAAGAGATTTTGGTTTCAAACCAGACTTTGAAAAATCGAAATATTATCTGGAAGCAAATGATGGGGCAGGAAATACTTTTAAAGCCACCGCAAAACCTGTATTAATTGGTACAGCCGTTGTAGGAGCTACAACCATGATCTTCTCACTGATCCTGGTTATTCAGCATACCTTGCATGTAAAACCTGAAGAGATTCTTAACATTTTAAACCCATTCACAATCATGGGATTCCTTGCGGGTGGAGCAGTCATTTATTGGTTTTCTGGAGCCAGCATCCAGGCAGTATCAACCGGCGCAAGCAGGGCCGTTGCCTATATTAAAGACAATATCAACCTTGATCCGAATGCACCAAAAAAAGCGGATGTTGAAAAATCAAGGGCTGTTGTTAAGATTTGTACACAATATGCCCAGAAAGGGATGTGGAATATATTCATTGCCATTTTCTCATTTGCAATGGCATTTGCATTTCTATCGGCACCAGCCGGGTCAAATCTACCTGTTTCTTTGTTCATAAGCTATTTGGTTTCCATTGCTTTCTTTGGTTTATATCAGGCTATCTTCATGGCCAACGCAGGTGGTTCATGGGACAATGCCAAGAAAATTGTTGAAGTGGATATGAAAGAAAAAGGAACACCATTGCACGAAGCTTCAGTTGTTGGAGATACGGTTGGTGATCCATTTAAGGATACCTCATCAGTGGCATTAAACCCAATCATTAAGTTTACAACCTTATTCGGCTTATTGGCCATGGAAATTGCCATAGCCCCGCAATTCAGAGATGTTGCCCCTTATTTTGGTGTGGCTTTCTTATTGGTTGCATTATACTTTGTTTATCGTTCTTTCTACAAAATGAGAATCAAACAATAACATTGTACGTTTCAGAAAAAAATCCCTTTTGTTGCAAAAGGGATTTTTTTTATAATAGTCTGGATCAAAAATTGCTGTGAATTTATTAACAATAATTCAGAAATCCGCCAGAATTTAAACAAAGATTATTTACCTTTGCCCTCAATAAATAAGTTCATTTCATCCTATAATTATATAACATCTTTATCTTATGATTAATAATTTTGTTAGCCGTCACAATGGCCCAAGAGAAACAGAAACCTATGAGATGCTTCAAAAAATACAAGTGGCCTCTCTGGATGCATTGATTGATGAAACAATTCCAAGGACTATTCAAATGAAAGAGCCATTGGATCTGCCATCAGGAATGAATGAATATGAATATCTTAATCATATCAGAGCCATCGCTTCAAAGAATAAAATTTTTAAAACCTTTATCGGGCAGGGCTATTACAATACCATTTCTCCGGCCGTGATCATCAGAAATATACTTGAAAATCCAGGTTGGTACACCTCATATACACCTTACCAGGCTGAAATATCTCAGGGACGACTGGAAGCATTGCTAAACTTCCAGACCATGGTTTCGGATTTAACAGGATTACCTATTGCCAATGCATCTTTACTGGATGAAGCAAGTGCCGCAGCCGAAGCCATGATTATGCTTTTTAATTCCAGGCCACGAGCAATGGTTAAGAATGGTGCCAACCAGTTTTATGTTTCCAGCAAACTCTTTCCTCAAACCATTGATGTACTAAAAAACAGGGCTTCTTCATTAGACATCGAATTGCTTATTGAGGACCATGAGAATTTTCAATTCAACGAAAAAATATTTGGCTTAATCATCCAATATCCGGATCAATTTGGGGCCATTCATGATTATAGAAAACTAACGGAGAAGGCACATGAACAAAGTATAGGTGTTATTGTTGCAGCAGATATTCTGAGCCTCACAATGTTGACACCTCCCGGCGAATGGGGAGCAGATGTTGTGCTGGGCTCCACCCAGCGATTTGGAATCCCAATGGGATATGGAGGCCCACATGCAGCTTATTTTGCCGTCTCTGAAAATTATAAAAGAAATATTCCCGGAAGAATCATCGGAATTTCACAGGATGCCAATGGAAAAAGGGCACTGAGAATGGCCCTGCAAACACGCGAGCAACACATTAAGCGTGAACGCGCCACCTCAAATATCTGCACTGCTCAGGCATTACTAGCCAGTATGGCAGGAATGTACGCAGTTTATCATGGGCCGGAAGGGCTGACCGAAATAGCCGAAGAAATCCATGCACTTGCAGTCTGCCTTGGCAAAGAAATGATGATTTATGGATATGAACAGGAAAATGAATATCTGTTCGATACCCTAAAAATCAGAATACCGGAAAATGTAAAAATTACAGAACTTAAAGCCATTGCTGAAGCACATGAGTTAAATTTCAGATATATTGATGATAAATATATCGGCATCAGTCTCGATGAAACAACCGGGCAAACGGAAATTAAAGAAATACTAAAAGTATTTGCCAAATCCAGGGACAAACACTTCAGGGATACTACCATTTGTAAAAATTGCCAGGAAGTAAAAATGCCTGAAATGCTAATTCGATCAAGTAAATTTTTAACCCATGAGGTATTCAATTCTTATCATTCCGAAACAGAAATGATGAGATACATAAAAAAACTTGAAATTAAAGATCTGGCACTGAACCGTGCAATGATTCCATTGGGTTCGTGTACGATGAAACTCAATGCAGCAGTGGAAATGTTACCCCTTAGCTGGCCCGAATTCGGAGCGATACATCCATTTGTACCGGTTGATCAAGCCATGGGATATCAGGAACTTATAAATAATTTAGGTGAAGATTTATGCAAAATAACAGGATTTGCAGCAATTTCATTTATGCCGAATTCCGGAGCCACTGGTGAATATACCGGGCTCAAAGTTATCCGCGAATATCAAAGAAGTAAAAATGAATACCACCGTAATATTTGCCTGATCCCTTCATCGGCTCACGGCACCAATCCGGCAAGTGCTGTAATGGCAGGAATGAAAGTTATTGTTACCAAATGTGATGATAAGGGAAATATTGACCTGGATGATTTGCGCGCAAAAGCAGAAGAACATAAGGAGAATCTGGGTGCATTAATGGTAACTTATCCTTCGACCCATGGCGTATTTGAGGAAGGCATATTGGAGATCATGGACATTATCCATGAAAACGGCGGACAGGTTTATATGGACGGTGCCAATATGAATGCACAGGTGGGATTAACCAATCCCGGACTGATCGGAGCTGATGTATGCCATTTGAACCTGCATAAAACTTTCGCCATCCCTCACGGTGGAGGCGGACCCGGAGTAGGGCCGATCGGAGTTGCCAAACATCTTGTTGATTTTCTACCTAAACATATTAACGGGTATCATGAAACAAAAGGAATATCTGCTGTTTCGGCTGCGCCTTATGGTAGTGCCATGGTGCTTCCAATTTCTTATGCTTACATAAAATTATTGGGTGGAAACGGACTTACGGAAGCAACCAAATACGCAATTCTAAATGCCAATTATCTAAAAACATGTCTCGAAGGTCACTACAAAATATTATACACCGGCAAACACGAACGGGTTGCACATGAAATGATACTGGATTGCAATGATTTTCATAAAACCGCGAATATTCCTGTGATTGATATTGCAAAACGATTAATGGATTATGGATTTCATGCGCCAACAGTTGCATTTCCGGTTCACGGGACTCTGATGGTAGAACCAACCGAAAGTGAGCCCTTGTATGAACTTGACCGCTTTATTGATGCCATGATCGCTATCAGGGAAGAAATTCGTGAAATTGAAGAAGGCAAGGCAGATAAGGAAAACAACCTGCTGACCAATGCACCTCATACGGCTGAAATGGCAACTGCTGATGAATGGAAATTCCCTTACAGCCGTCAAAAAGCTGTTTATCCAAAAGCATGGTCGAATAACGATAAATACTGGCCAACTGTTACTAAAATTGACGATGCGTATGGAGACCGGAATTTGATTTGTACCTGTCAGCCCATTGAGGCTTATGTAGATTAATTTCTAATTTATAACGAAAATCCCTGAAAAATTTTTCAGGGATTTTTTGTTTTCAATTCCCATCCATCCAGTTTTTAAAAGAAGATGCCTTTTCCTGACTGATGATAATATCCATTTTTATAGGAGGTATTAATTCTACTTTTAGTTTTCCACTGAAATAACTTTGAACCATTTTAACGGATTTAATATTTACTAAAAACTGCCTGTTTATTCTGAAGAACACTTCAGGCTCAAGCATATTTTCCAACTCATCCAAAGAATAATTCACTGCATACTTCTTATCCTGCTTCGAGACTAACATTACCAATTCATCCCTGTAGAAATAGGCAATTTCATCTGTTGAGATAGATAGTAGTTTATCACCAATTTTCACCAGAAACCTATTTTTATAAACACTTTTATTCAGACTGATTGAATCAACCGTATCCTTAATTTTTTTTAATAAACCAGCATGATCATGCAAATGATATTTTTTAACCTTTTCAATACTTTTTTCAAGGTTATTTTGGCTGAATGGCTTAAGCAAATAATCGACACTATTTACTTCAAAAGCTTTAATGGCATATTCGTGATAAGCCGTGGTGAAAATAATGGGGGCATTGATTTCTATATGAGTAAATATCTCGAATGATAAACCATCGGTCAGTTTAATGTCTAAAAAAACAATATCTGGAGCATTGTTTGCGGAGAACCATTCAACAGCTTTACGAATACTTTTAAACCATGCTATTATATGAATAGATGGATCGTAGGTAGTCAGCATTCTGCGTAGGTTATTGTATGCAACTTCCTCGTCTTCAATGATCAGAACATTCATTCTTATATTTAATTTAATTACAATTCAATTTGCGAAATATCGAGTAAAGGTACCTTCACAACAAATTTATCCTTCGATTTTGTAACGAAAACTTTTTTATCGGTCAAAAACCGATATCTGCTTTCAAGATTTTCCAACCCTACATTTGTGGACAAAGTTTTACCGACTTGTACTAATAAATTGTTTTCAACCACGATATATTCGTCTTTCTCCGAAAACACCCGTATATTCATTATTTGTTCATCATCAATCACATTATGCTTTTCGGCATTTTCGATGAGGAGCTGAAGTGTAAAAGGTGGAAGGAATTTTTCGTTCAACAAATACCCGTTCACCAAAAATTCTACATTAAAATTAGAACCGTATCTTGTAGACAATAAAAAAACATAGTCTTTGATAAACTTAATTTCCTCTTTCAAACTTACCACCTCAAGATCCTTAATCTTTAGCACATATCGATATATCTCCGAAAGTCTCAACAAATAATCCGAGGCTAACGAAGTATTTTCTTTAATCAACCCGTAAAGTGTATTCAAATTATTAAATAAAAAATGGGGGCTTAACTGGTTTTTTAAGCTTTCAAATTTGGCTTCTGCATCTTTTTTCCTGAACTTTTCAATTTCTACCATTGAACCCCTCCAATTGTTCAGCATGAACACAATTAATTCGATACTCACATAAATGGAGATGAATACAATACCCACCGAGTTGATTATGATTAGATCATAGATATTAACATATGGGTCTTTTGCAACAAAAAGGGTAATTATTGTTCCGAATATACTGAGCATCGTTAAGACGAAGACCAAGTATGCAACCAGTTGCACCCAAAAACGTTTCTTAGGATTACTGATCCAACTATATTCTTTATCGATTTTTTTATTTATTAACTGTATTCCTTCTACGATTATGCTGGATAAAACAATTGTTGCTAAAATTGTCTGATAATTAAAATCTATTCGATGTTGGTAATGGAGTGCATAAATATAGGAAACAATAAGAACAAGTGCCACTCCAAGAACCGAAGCACCCAGAATTTTTTTCCAAATATTTTTAAAAAATGAAATAAAAGCCATTTAAGTATTTCTTAAAACTTCTCAAAGTTAAATGAAATTGAGTCAATTGAAAATATCAAAACGTCAAACTCCTTACATTTTGGTTCTCACACAAATCGAGATAGTCTTCTATTTTGCATATCTATTATTATGTGTGTGGTTTATCAAATCAAGTGTGTAATTTAATAAAGGATCTTCATTATTTTCAGTATCCTCAATTGTTTGTTCAATATTGTAATCAGGTATTACCCCATGTGTCATGTCCATATCTCCACTTGGCCTTATCATAAATGTTGTTGATGAGTGACATTGCAGCCTTGAATTTTTAAGCTCAAAATAAAAATTATTCCCAAATCCCGTTGGGCAATCACCGGTTTCAGTACCGATAATTGTACCTAGCCCATAATCTTTAATTGCGCCCAAAAATACTGTGGTGGCAGAATATGAGTTTTGATTTGAGAATACATAAACTTTGCCCTTGAATCGATACAGATTTTCACTCGGCTCTTGAAAAGGAAGTTGAACCTCTAAATTCTCCCCATAAGGAGTTTTTCTTAAGTACCTAAATAACAGCCTGTTTTCCTTGTCAATCCAGGAGGCCGTTTTTAAGGTAACCATCCAGCGAATAATGCGTGGAAATTTGCATTTAATATTATTGTCATATCTCTTGCTCCTTTTCATCATAAATTTGGATGCCAATCCAATAGAATATGGTTTGTCTGTAATAAAATCAATCACTGCTTTACCATTATCGTCATTCCCTCCACCATTATCTCTAACATCAATAATTAAATTTTTATATCCTTTTATTTGTATCTCCTTGAATTGTTCTTGGATCTTAGGTATAAATTCAGATGTGGAACCTGAGAATGAGTTAATCTTTAATAGACAAGTTTTATTATCAATTTCAATTAGGGACATTGTTTTTTTTGTTGGCTTTTGAACAAATTCTTTTCTGTTACGAGAATATTCATCCCATAGTTGTCCTTGCACGATATAGGTTCCTGAATTGGTTTCAACGGTATAAGGGCCTCTGTAATCAAGTACCCACCACATGTAATCAACAAACTTTTTTTCGAGTCTTTTTATACCTGAAGATTCAATTGGGCTTGGATCGTATTTTAAAAACGTATTAATGATATCTGTTGATTTAGTTGAATTAATACTTAATATTTCAGTATTATCAGGTATCTTATTTCCCGAGAAATCACATTTAATAAAAATTCTCTTATCCAATGTTGTTTCGATTTCCATTGGAAAAAACAATCCCTTAGCTTCGTACTGATAATGTTTCCATATTCCGCTGGGAAATCTTACTCCTGTATGTGAATCATTTAATAAATCTACCAAAGGTGTAAATATTTGATAAAATTGTTGCCTGTTTAGTGAATCTATAATAGACCTTTTTAAAATGTCTACAGATCGATAGAAATTATTTTTAGATATTTTCATGTATGGATTTACATGAACTTCTTCCAGAATATCAATAAATTCATCTATATCTTCAAGAAGTTGATGGGCAGGAATCTTTTCAGTAATCTCTGAAGGTTTAATTTCATTCGTTTTACACGAATATTTTTGGGCAAAACAATTTTGAAATATAATTAGAAGAATTAGTAGAAACAAAGGTTTCATTTGAAATGGGTTTAGCATTATAAAATTTATTTTATCTACTGGGTATTGACAACTATAATCCCCAAGCATTGTATGTTAAAAGATAAAGTATAATTCAAAATTATAAAAGTTTACTAACGATTCTAACTGTATTGGAATGAACCCTAATAAAAGACTTCTGAAGTTGGAAATCCAACTCATGAATATAGTATCTTACAAAATAATGGATCAAATAAAGGAGCCATCTCAAAACTCGAAGCGACTTTTCTCTACACAAGTATTATCTGAAAATCAAGAAAATAGTTATTATAGGCTTGATAAATGATTATTCTGCTTTCAATCATTGTTCCTAATATAACTCATCTGTTTTAAAATTATTAATGATGCTGCTGTAACATTTCCGAGCCCAAATCTGTCAAAACAACATCGATTTAATGCCCAAATATTGACTGATAGCACTTTGTAAAAAATCAATTAAAGTAATATCAATTAAAAAAAACCAAAATGAAAAAATTTAACTTTTTATGGATTACGATTTTTGCTTTACTGCTAACAGATGCAAGCAGTTATGCATGTTCATCTTTTATGCTAAAATCAAAGAACGGGCAAATTTACGGTCACAATTTGGAAATTGGGGGGCAGATGCCGGGCATGATCTTTATTAACAAAAGTGATACTCAAAAAAAAGGATTTACATGGAAACTATTAACTTCTGCCGACAAACTTCCTGAAAACAATTTAACATGGGTTTCGAAATATGGATCTGTAACCTTTAACGCATTTGGGCGCGAATTTCCGGATGGAGGAATGAATGAAAAGGGTTTATATATATGGGAAATGACCGGAAAAAGTTCCTTTGATACGGTTGCAAATAGGCCGCGCTTATTTATGTCGCAGTGGATGCAATATCAATTAGACAACTATCATTCGGTCAATGAAGTGCTGCAAAATTTGTCGGCAGTCGGGCTCGACGGCTGGAACTGGCATTTTTTTGTGGCCGACAAACAAGGTAAGGCGGCAAGTATTGAATTTATTGATGGAATGGCATATGTTAACGCTGAAAACAACCTGCCCATCCCCCTTATGGGAAATGGAAGATATACTGATGACCTATCATTTATAAAAGAATTTAAGGGTTTTGGAGGCCAAATTGAGCTCGACCTGACAGATCCAAATCTTCCCGGTTTTGTAAAGGCTGCCAAATTGATTTCTGATTATAATGACAATGAAAACATAGTTGATTACGGCTTTGGGATTCTTGGCCATTTAAGTTCTAATCCGAAATGGTCAGTGATTTTTGATGTGGTAAACATGAAGGTTTATTTTAAAACTGCCGCCCACAAAAACATCAAATACTTTTCATTAAAATCCTTTGATTTCACATCGGCCACAACTGTAAAAACACTGGACATTCAGAATGCTGATCTGGACGGGGATGTTACCCCACATTTTTCAGATTTTTCTCAAGCTGATAATGAAGCATTGATCAGGGCTGTTATTCAGAAAGTTTTATCAAAAGATTCTGACCCTGATATTGATCCTGAAATATTGATCAGCAATCTGGCAAATGCACATATGTTAAAAAAAGATCAGGCTGAAACTCCGATAAAGGGAATTTGGACCGGCTATGCCGAATACCCCACCACAGGCGAACCTGCCAAGGTAGACTGGAAAATTGAAATAGATGAAACCAATGGGATACTAAGTGGCTCCTTAAGCGATAATGTGGGGTTGTTTGATGGTGCCAAATTACTGAACCTGGAATATAAAAACGGGATCATCAGTTTTACAACCTACACCAAAGGTTATATCTTTAAAGTGTATTCCCAATTATCAGAACAAAAAATAAGAGGGATTTTTGAAATTAGCAACGAACCAAGAAAAGGGAATTTCATGCTTGAGCAGCACTAAAATTATTTCTTCGGAAGTTCATGCATTTCTCTGAGGACAGACAGGCTGGTGATTTAACTCTTGTCCAATAATTCGTTCAGATAATCGTTGAATCTGCCCCTGTCTTCTTCAGATTCGCTTAAGGCGACAAAAATGGTGTCTCTGCCGGCGATGGTTCCTTTTATAATATCATTCGGATTATTATCCATTAAAACTGCCAATGGACTCGCATAACCTGCAAGGGTTTTGATAATGGCCAGATTCCCTGAAAAATTCAGTGAGAGAAAACCACGAACATCTTTTGGCTTCGATACAGATTCCTGCGGAGCAATGTAACGGTATGAATTATCAATGGAAGCAATCTTTGAAACTTTCAATTTTTTTAGTTCACGAGATAAGGTCGCCTGTGTTAGTTTAAAACCTTCGTCCTGTAAATGTTTTAACAGGTCCTCCTGGCTTCTGATAACTTTTTCACGTATAATTTCAAGTATCCTTACTTTACGAAGTTGTTTGATGTTCATGACATAATTTTTGGAGAATCTTTTTACTTTAATAAAATATTAATTGGATAAGAACCGTATTATGATCTGATATCCATTTCAATACAATTGAGATTCTTTACGAAGCGTTACTTTTCTCCAATGATTGATCGTTCAATTGATATTCATCTTCAATATTGAAACTGAAAGGATTAAAAAGCATGGCTGAACACAGGCATCGTAAATCACTATTTTTTTTCAGAATATGAAAATTTGGACAATCCTTGCATTCGTTCCAGAACTCATCGGATGTACTCAGCTTTGAATAATTTACGGGTTTATAACCAAAAAAAGTATTTACCCGCATAATTTCGGGGCTGGTGGTCAAACTAAACAATTTCGCTTTTGGGTATCTGTTTCTGACAAGTTGAAATGCTTCATTAACCATGGCACTGCCCAAACCCAATTTGCGAAATTCAGGAAGTACCACAACACCAGATATTGAAACATAATTATCGGCATTTCTTTTTCTGAGATAACAAAAACCAGCCAGTTGCCCTTGTTTGGTTGCAATCACGGCATCCCCATTCTTGATTTTTTTCCCCAAATATTCACCTTTTTTTAGATTTAGCCCGATGGTCCTTTCTTTGGACAATTGTTCATAAACCATTTCTATCTCATGAGCATAAATCAGATGTTTTTCGTCAGATACTGTAATTTTAAATTCCTTAAGTGAGGTCATAAGCTTTATATTGTAATATTATGCAATTTATTTGGTTATTTATACAAATATAGACAATCTAATGCAATTATTTGCAATTTTATGCAATTTATATTCATTCTATATTTTGTGCATTGAGCTCTGAGATTTATTAAAGGCTGGGATTTGAAAACTGTGATTTTAATGGATATAGAAATCGATACAGCTGCCGTAAAATTGCAGGCTATTAACCAATCACTGCAAAATAAAAAAGCTCACTACCAAATGGTGTGAGCCTTCTAAAATTTTTTCTTGATGATGATTTAGTTTTCAATCATACCTGTATCGATCAAACATTTATTGATCTTAAGTGCGGTCCTCTCAATATCATCGTCCAATCCGACAGAAAACCGAATGAGTCCATCCGACAATCCCATTGCTTGTTGCTCAGTTTCGGGAACCTCAGAGGATGTACTTTTACCTGAATTACTGAATAATGTCTTAAAATAACCAAGACTTACGGCCAGATAGCCAACTCCATCCTTTTCCATTGCCTCCATGAGTTCAGCTGCTTTATCAGAGCTTTCAACATCAATTGCAATCATTCCTCCAAAACCATATTTTTCGTTCATAATGCTTTTGAACAAATCATATTGTGGATGAACAGGCAAGCCCGGATAGATCACTTTAACCCCTTTATTCTGTAAATATTTTGCAAGATACATCGCATTGTGGCTGTGCTGTTTCATACGGATGTGCAAAGTATGCAGGTTTTTCAATATTGCCGATGAGCGGAGTGGATCGAGCACGGGTCCAAGTAACATTGAGGTACCATTGTTCACATCAATCAAAGATGCAATAAAATCTTTTGTTCCGCAAATTGCCCCGGCTACACAATCATTCTTCCCATTGATGAACTTTGTCATGCTATAGACCACAATATGAGCACCAAGTTTTGCCGGTGAAATAATCATGGGCGTAAAGGTATTATCCACGATAAGTTTAACTCCTGCATCGTTTGATATTTTAGCCAGCGCAGGAATGTCCGAAATTTGCAATAAAGGGTTGGTCATACTTTCTGTATATATAATTTTTGTATTTCCCTTCAAATTACTTTTAACCTGCCCGAGATCTGTGATATCAACAAAACTTACCTCAATATTAAACTTTGGTAAATAATTTTTTAAGAAAGCATAACTGCCCCCGTAAATGGTTCGGCTGGCAATAATATGATCACCCGAATTGCAAATCTGCATAATCGCATTGGTAATCGCTCCCATCCCCGATGCAGTAACCCAGGCCGCTTCTGTTCCTTCAAGTGCCGACATGGCATCCGCTAAAAATTTATTACTCGGATTCCAATGCCTTGAATATAAAAAGCAACCTTCTGCTTCACCATGAAAGGTTTCCAGCATTGTTTTTGCCTGCATAAATGTAAATGTTGCTGAGTCGGTAATGGCGGGGTTCACACCTCCAAATTCTCCGAATTGTTCTAAATCCTGAATATTGCTCGCAGGATTGAAATTTGATTGATCTTTCATTATAAAATTATTTAAATAAGCATACAAAATTAATAAACCGGAGTCATAAAACCTGATTTAACCAATTTATAACAGGCACTATGATCATATTTTGGAATTCCATAAGTAAAAACCCATTTAATTACAAAAACTATAAGTTCGGTTTACAAATAAATAAGGAAATCATGATAATTTATAAGTTAATTATCGAAAAATATATATCCATAAAATATTAAGAAAACTGGCCCTGATTTTCGTATGGCATATATTTATTTAATCTGATATTTTAGAAAACTAAATTTCCGATAAATCGATACCAAATATCCTGCTATAAGATTCCGTTAAGTACAAATCAATCCAATCATAAAAATCCTGTACATTACTCATATTTAAATTTTTATGGCCTTTTCCTAATAACAGTTCATTGGCTTTATTAAATATTTCATTTTCTAAAAACAGTAATAGCTGCATTATTCCATCATTTTGTTGATTAATTAATGCAGCTAAGTTGATATAATTTGTACCATGATCGTAGGTCCGCGGGAAACATTCCTCTTTAAGTTTCAATGCTGCATTGCAAATGGGGGCTTTCAGGTCAGCACCCTGACTAACAATTTTAGGGAGATCGGCACCACCTGTAATCCAGCAAGGCACAGCCACAGAAGTAAGCGGGAAACCCAAAATGGTCCACATCATGGCATTATCAATATCATCTTTATCGCGTGCTCCAACAACCAGCATGGCAGAAGAGGTAGAAATCCTGGGAATATAATCCAGGAAAAAGCGATACTCAGGCACACTTTTTTGCAATGGAATCCGATCCCTAAGATCTGTTTGCGTAAGTGAATGTGTTAGATTACGGGATATATTGTTCAGCAAGAATTGTGAGGTAATTTTATTTTCGGAAGCAGCCTTGTTTAAGGTCTGGCTGGCGGTATTAAAACGGCAATAACCAAATCCTTTTGTAAGATCACCCCGCAGCGAGTGATTGGTTCGGACAATAATTCCATTTGGTGCCACTTGCGGATCATTTGCATCATATTTTTTAAAATCATAGTTACCGGTCTCATAGTAAGCCGCCCCTCCATAAGCGTCAATCACTCCAAAATTGGCATCCACACCCCATGGTTTTGGCAATGAATTCAACAAGTTTTCAAAATCTTCAAGCGTTTCACAGTTTTGCAGGGCAAGCTTCATAACAATTCCTTCCTGATCCTGGAAAGAGGTTGTATCACCTATATTATTGTTGTAGGCGGCAGAATTCATAATGGCAAATCCTGCACTATTATATCCGCCCCACACCTTATTTTTCCAGTTTTTATCCCCGTTAACAACACCGATATAATCGTATTTCCCGTCTTCAAAATAAACGAGCGAATTATTCAATTCTTTGGTATCCCTGTTTTTAAATAATACAGGTTTTCCATCGGCTGTATATTTACCCGAAATGATAAAAGTGGTACAGGCAAATGAATGAACCGAAAAAAGAATCAGCGTAAAAAAAGTTAATACGAATTTTTGGTTTCCAGACATGGCTCAATATTAATGATTATGAATAATGAATAAATTATCATATCAAATATAGCCAGATATTTAATTAACGCCTTAAAAAAATTAGATGTTTTACGGTTTAAATTTTACCTACTTAATTTTATAAGCTTAGGTTCTAAGATAAGAAGCTCCGTTTACATCCAAAATACAACCGGTCATATATTCTATACCGGATGCCAGCATCACAACCGATTTTGCAATTTCCTCAGGCCGTGCTATTCTCCTCAAAGGGCTTTGGTCCTTAATTTCCTGTGCGTTGGGGCCTTCCATTCCAAGGACGGCCATATCCGTATCCACCCAACCCGGAGCCAATGCGTAAACCAACACTTTTTGCGGAGCCAATGCTTTTGCCAACGACTGGCTGAATGAATTCAAACCCGCTTTACTGGCACCATAAGCCGGGGCCGTTGGTTCGCCTCTAAAGGCACCTCGTGAAGTAATATTTACAATTTTCCCTCCGCCAATCTGAACCATATGTTTGGCAACAAGAAAGCTTAAATTGGCGACCCCCGTCAAATTTGTATCCATTGTTTTGGCCCAGGCATTTTGCCATTCAGCATAATTGATGGTCGAAAAATCCATCTCTTCAAAAACACCTGCGTTATTTATCAGTATATCAATATGTCCCAAATCTTTAATCAATTTATCCGTCATTTTTTTTACAGAATCAGGATTTGATATATCTGCCTGAATGACCCGGTGCTGCCCACCTTTTAATGAAGCAATCAGTTTCTGCGCTGCTGCTTCATTTTTATGAAAGTGTGCGATAATATTTGCACCCGAACTGGCAAATTCTGCGGCAATTGCTTTTCCAATACCTCTTGAGGCACCTGTAACCAATACATTTAAATGATCAAATCGAATATCCATAACTTAGATTTTAGTGATTTCTAACTAATTATTTGAACTCCCTGATTACTCGTGCTGGTTTTATATACCTTCAGATAGTAAGGATTATTCATAAATCCTTCTGACATAAGATGCGCAATTTCATCAACTTTTTCATTTTCGCAAATTGCGATCACAGAAGAACCTCCACCACTGATCTGGAATCCATAGGCACCTGCATCCAATACTTTTTTCTTCACATCCTGGTATTCCGGAATGCTTGCTGCCCTTACCGGCTCAGCAATATGGTCGATATTGAAAGCTGCTCCGAATTCCTGAATATCTTTGGTATGAATGGCATTAATAATTCTGGAACATCTTGCCATCTGGTCTTTTAACTTATCCTGACCAATTTCGTAGGTAATAAAACCTCTGGTAGTCCGCTGAGATTTTTTAATGGCAGCAAATACGACCGGAAATTCAGGAATTTCAAGTTTTATGACATCGATGGGGTTGTAATTTTTAACCAGAATAAAACCACCCAACAATGATGCTGCAACATTATCAGCATGAGGCGAACCGCCTGAAGCAACCTCACCCCTTCTGGCAATGTCAATCATTTCATTCATCGAAAGACCAAGCTTCAACAAATGATTCAATCCATACACGGCTGCCGCTGCACTCGCACCGGTAGTTCCCATACCTCCACCCGATTTCATGTGTTTGATAATCCGGATAATCATTCCCTGTTTTAACTGCTTTCGTTTTAGCAATTCCAAAACAGCTAAACCTGCCGTATTATCATTTAAACTGGTTGGGATATTCTGGTCATCGCCCACAACCTCAATTTTTATCAAGCCACTGTCATCCAGTACAATCTCAATCTCATCAAAGGGATTGCTCAGCGCCATTGCAAAAATATCATAACCCGGCCCTACATTGCCTGTTGTAGCAGGTGATTTTATTAAAATTCTGTTCATATTAATTTTCGTTCCCGCAGGAGATCCCGCATTCCTTCGACTAATTTTTCGCTTAAAGGTGTCAGCGGCGGCCTTAAACCACCGGCAGGTAATCCCATCAAATTCAATGCAGCCTTGGCAGCCATAGGGTTGGTTTCCCAGCGCAATGCTTCAAATAAAGGATAATAATCATTGTGAAGTTTTTTGGCACTTTCAAGGTCTCCTGATATAGTAAACTCCACCATATTTTTCATAACCTCAGGAATCACATTTCCGGCGACAGTAAAAGTTCCGCTTCCACCAAATGCTAATACCGGAAATGCCGTAGTGTCTTTACCCGTAAACAATCTGAAATCATCATTTCGTGTCAGATACTGGATTTTGGCAAGATGATCCAATTGCTTATTCCCATCTTTGGTACCCACAATATTTGGATGTTTTGCTAATTCAGCCGTCATTTCGGGTGTTAATTCAACCCCTGTTCGGCTTTTTGCACTATGCAAAATAATAGGAACGGGAGAGGCATCTGCCAGGGTTCGATAATAATCCAATAAACCATCGGGTTTTGGAAGTACCAGAAATGGGGTGTAGGATACAATATAATCGGCACCCAATTCAGCATATTTTTTTATCCTTTCCAACGACTGATCAAGTCTTGTTGAACAAATATCCGGCATCACAAGTGTTTTGCCTTTGGCCTCATCGACAATAATTTCAACAACCTTATAAACTTCGTCATCATCCATGAGGGTATTTTCACCCGTCACTCCAAGTGGGGCTATCCCATGGATACCGGCATCGACCTGTCTTTTTACCAGCATTCTCAAACCTTCTTCATCAAGGCTTAAATCTTCCCTAAACGGGGTAATTAGTAATGTGTATGCACCTTTTTTCATCATCTTTTATTTTGAACAAAGGTCGGTAAAAAATTTATAAAATGAATAGGATGCTATGCAATAATTGAAATATTTAGGTCCTCAAATTGACATAATTCGGGATGTAGAAAAAATGAGTTACAGCAAATAATCAGGATTGGGGAATTCCTTCTTTATTCCATCCCCTTAATCGATAATATTCAGATATCAATGATTTATAAAGCACCCTGTCGAGTTTTTGGCCTTTCATAAAACCTCCCAAATTCACTTCCTCGAAAAAACGTTCAGGTATCGTATCGTCCAGGTAGGTGCGTCCGTTCCTCAAATTATACTTCCTCGCCAAATTTGTAAGCTTTGAGCCAATCTGCTGCAGCGTATCTCCTGTATGATTAGATCCGGCGCCTGCATTAAGCAGTTCAGCCAAACGCTCAAGACTCATCGGGACAAAATCACAAATAACAAGACAATTTCTGACATTAACCGTATCCAATCCTTCCGCCACAGTAGCGGGAATGTCTTCAATTTTAAATTCAGGACCCATTTCCTGTTCGGTGATCCATGCGCGTGTATGAGAAGCAAAATCAGCAACGGCCATTGCAACACCCATGGTCAGGCACCCTTTAGGATTGACCCCTGAGATTTCCATACCATAGGTATTTATCGCAAAAGTTTCACTTTCCTGGCCAATTTTTCTGGCTGCCTCCCTGGTGCCATCGGCAAAAATTTCACCGATTCCTTCACGCATCGCTAATTTTTGAATAAACTTTCGTTGTTCTTCAGCATTGCCCCATTCCAATTGTAAACCATCCCAATCTTCCAACAGTCCTTTTTCGTAACATTCCATTGCAAATGAACAGCTTATGCCGGTGCTTATTGTATCCAAGCCCAGGTCGTTGCATATTTCGTTAGCCCAGGCAACATCCTTAATACTGTTTACCAGACTTCCGGATCCCAGAAAAGCAGTCGTTTCGTATTCCGGTCCTTCAATTTCATGGCCATCCCAGCGGGCCCATTTTGAGCATCGGATATCACAATTATAGCAGGAAGTATCTTTCCAGTTTAACTCCTCACGTGCAGCCTGCGAATTGATTTTTTTAACATCCTCAAAAACAACTTCTTTAAAATTTCTAACTGGCAGGAATTCGTAGGCCTGACCACTATCCATGCATTTCATGGTCCCATTTTTGCGCCTGAACTTAATACCATCCTGAACCAAAATATCTTTTGTAAATTTTTTATTTAGTTCCAGGAATCTTGCTTCGTCTGCATATTTGATTTTGGTTTGCCCATCAACTACGATTGCTTTTAAGTTTTTTGAGCCCATAACGGCACCTGCTCCTCCCCTGCCATATTGCCGGTGTTTGTCAACACCCACACAAGCAATTTTTGACAAATTTTCGCCAGCGGGTCCAATCGCCGCAACCCGGGGATTGATTCCCTGGTGTTTACTTGTCAAAAGGTCTGTCGTTATAAAAATACCTTTACCCCACAAACCCGCAGCGGAATTAATTTCCAGTTTTTTATCAGAAATATAAAGATAAACAGCTTTTTCACTTTTTCCTGTTATCACCAGATAATCAAACCCGGCTGCTTTAAGCATCGGTCCAAAATTACCGCCACAGTGGCTATCAAGCATTGAATTGGTTAGGGGTGATTTGGTTACCAGAGCTGTGCGTGCACTGGTCTGAACTTTAGTACCTGTAAAAGGGCCATTTACAAAAATAAGCGGGTTATCAGGGGCGAATGGGGAAACATTTGGTGCCAGTTGTTCTAGGAGGGCAAAACCCAATCCTTTACCTCCGATGAATTCTTGAATAAGCTCCCGATCAGATTCTTTTTCCTGAATTGTTCCGGTGCTTAAATCAACATATAAACATTTGTAGGTATATGACATAATGGTAATTTTTGAATTTGTGATATTGATTGATATTGCGAAATATTGAAATATTGAAATAATGAAATTGTGAAATAAGAAATATTACTTGCTCAAACTTTTTGCTTTAGATGTCGAATTGATTAATAAATTAAGTTTAATTTGAAGCTCTTTTCCAATTTTCTTGAAACTATCAAACACATTTTGATCAATAAGTTTTCTCTCAAGGAGCAATTCTAACCAATGCTCTATACTTTCAAAATAAGAACTACTTGCTTGATGATAAAATCTAACTTTATCCATATAATGAAACCGACCATATCCTTCCGTAATATTTGCTCCTATTGAATCAATAGATCGAATAAACTGCTGCCCAATTCCCCACTTTAGGTCCTTTTCCATTGTTCGGTAAATTTCCCATGCCAAAGATGATAGTTCTCTCGAAAGCAAATAAACTTCCAGGTTATTTAATGTAATATATTGTGAATTCTCAGAACTCATTCCAAATATTTCACTATTTCATTATTTCCTTATTTCAGTATAATAGTTAAAATACTAATTAACTACTAGTACCTCTATGAATCGCTAGTATATCCGTTAAAATAGAGAATCCAGTTTCAATTTTTCCGGCACCGGGCCCGACAATGGTTACATCTCCGAGTAAATCAGTTGTGAAGGTAAGCGCATTGGTTGCTCCCATTACACCGGCCAATGGATGCGAAAGATCAATCATCTCAGGTGCCACGCTCCCGAATACTTTTCCGTCGCGTTTCTCAACAGATCCGATCAATTTCCATCTGGCATTTTTGGCTTTGGCTTTTTCAATATCAGATTTACTGATTTGGGTAATTCCTTTACAGCTGACGTCTGAAATCTGAATGGATGCACCCATCACCACATTTGCCAAAATGGTCACTTTTCCCCTGGCGTCATGTCCTTCAACATCCCCGGTTGGGTCTGCTTCGGCATATCCAAGTTCCTGAGCCACCTTCAGGACCTCAGCATAATCCATTCCCTTTTCCATTTCTGTTAACATATAATTGGTTGTTCCATTTAAAATCCCCCTGATCTTGGAAATTTCACAACCGGCCAAAGGTCCGTTAGTCAGGTTAATAATTGGTGTTCCGGCAACAACAGTCCCTTCAATCATAAACCTAAGCCCGTTTTTATCGGCTAGTTTTTTCATTTCGGGATAAAACAGTGCTGCCGGGCCTTTATTACTTGTAACAACATGTTTACCATTACTTAGGGCCGTTCGGCAAAAACCAACCGCAGGTCCACCTGTTTTTAAATCTGTGAATGTTAATTCGCAAATGATGTCGGCATTGCAATCCCTGATTAGGTCATTTGTTTCAAGGGTGGACAGGTCTTTTGTAAACTTTTCTTTTTTCCCGGCCTGTTCAAGCATGAGTTCAATATCCAATCCTTTTGGATTAAATACATTGCCATAGGCAAAATCAGCGACCGCAACAATTGAATAATCAAAGTCATATTTCTCCTTTAAGAACGATTTTTTTTCGATCAGAATTTCGCAAAGGCCCCGGGCCACTGTGCCAAAGCCAATAAGAGCTAACTTATGTTTCATTTTTTTATATTTTTAAGATTTTTAATGATTACCTTCTTAATCTGGCAGACGAAGCACCTCCGGCCGAAAATCCAGGAGAACTGCATTTAACTTTTTTACCATCAAGCACCGCAAGAGCCTGATCCAGATCCTTTAAAATATCGTCGGCATGTTCGGCACCCACACACAATCGAATCAGATTTGGAGGAATATCGGCCATGTTTCTGGCCTCCTCTCCTTGTTGTTGATGCGTACTAATAGCCGGAATGGTGGCCACAGATTTAATTCTCCCAAGGTCTGTCGCCCTCCATATGCGCTGGAATGCATCAAAAACATCACGTGTATTCTGTCGGTCCCCTTTCACACGAAACGACATCAGGTGTCCGTATCTGTTGACTTTTTTATGATATAGATCATCATATTCTGAATCAACCAAAACCATGTATTTTTTTGCCAGTTGGTGCAAAGGATGTGACTTCAGACCAAGATAATCAACCTGCTCAATGTTTTTATGATTTTCCAGATATTCTGCCACCTTCATTGTATTGCGGCTCATCAAATCCATTTTTGACCTTAAGGTTCGTATATCGTTTAAGGTTAAAATGGCGTTCATTGGTGAAATATTCGGGCCATTATCTCTATTTGGCAGGGCCTTGATATAGGTTGCAAAATCTGCTTTCAGGGCTTCATTTTCGATTTTTAAATCCAGGTTTTTGGGGGCAATAACTGCACCGGCTATTCCAAATCCACTTGTTGTCAGCGATTTGGTCACAGACTGGATCACGATATCCGCTCCCCAGGCCAACGGCCTTAATAAGGCCGGAGATCCTACAGTATTATCTATAATTAATGGAATCCCATGTTTATGGGCCAGTTTTGCAACATTTTCCAGATCGAAAAATGCCTGGCTCGGGTTGCTTGGCATTTCTCCATATAAAAACCTTGTGTTTTCATCAATCAGTTTTTCCCATTCGCTTAGATCTGCTGAATGAATTACCTTTCTCCATTCGGCTCCTTTTTCCATATGTTTACGAATGGCAAATTGTTGAAAAGTTCCACCATAAACCTGACAGGTTGCCACAAAATTCATTGGAGCATCGGGCCGCCTGGGATCAACACTCAGAAAGGGTTCGCAAGCACTGAAAATGGCTGCCATCCCCGATGATGTTGCACAACAATTTGCATCCAGATCGGTTCCATAGGTTTCAAGCAAAGCCAGAACTCCTTCAAGATAATACATGCTCGGGTTCCCGATCCTGGAATAACACCAAGTTGGGATTTGATAACTTAACGCGGCTTCCATCTCATCAGAATCACGATAAGCCTGGGAAGAGGCCATATATATCGGTTCGATAATCGAGCCCTGATTAAAATCAAGTGCTTCCTGCATTGAATAAATACCGTGAACGGCAATGGTATCAAAACGGCATTTTTTCATATCCTTTTTATACTGACTATGCCAATTCGCTGATTGTTTGGCAGCATCTAAATAATGCTGTATTCCTGATTGATTCATGAATTTTAAATTTTAATTAGGCTTATTTTTCCGGGTTATAAGATGTAAACAAATATAATGGATAAGAAGCAACTCTTTACTATTCGCTTATGAATTTTATAAAAAAAGTTAGCTTTTTTTGAAAATCATAAGTGCTTTTTAGTATTTTAGCTAATTCTCTAAGTTAATAAATTATATAATGGAAAATAAATTTCATTTGGATAGTCTCGATCGAAGGATACTCAGCCTTTTGACAAAAAATGCCAGAACGCCTTTCCTTGAGATAGCCAGGGCTTGCAATGTTTCAGGTGCTGCAATCCACCAAAGAATTCAACGCTTAATTGAAGCTGATGTAATTACCGGTTCTCAATTTAACATCAGTCCGAAAGGCGTGGGTTTTCATACTTGTGCGTATATCGGATTAAAGGTTCAATTGAGTTCCACATCCATACACGAAGAAGTATTCGCTAAAATAAAAGAAATAAAAGAAATTGTTGAATGCCATCATGTGACCGGTCAGTACTCCTTATTGGTTAAGATATACTCGAAGAACAATGAACATTTAAAACATATTATTGTACATAAAATACAATCCATACCCGAAATTACCAATACCGAAACATTCCTTTCGTTGCAAGAAGGATTTTCAAGGCAATTGCCGGTTGAAGAATAATAATTTTTTTGTAAAGTTTGATCCAATAAATTTTTTATTATCTTTGCCGCTTCAAAGCAAAAATATTATGTTTAGCTACCAATTACATCATCATCATTTTCATACTGGCACTCAGGCGAGGAGGAAGTGATATGCATATATAAAATATTTCAGAAACCCGTTTGAGTAAATCAAACGGGTTTTTTTATTCCGGCAGGTTTACTCGAACACAATTTAAACAGAATGGGTAAACTTAAAATTGCAATTCAAAAATCAGGGCGCTTAAGTGAGAAATCACTTGGAATCATCAAAGAATGTGGAATAAAACTTCCGAATGGGATCAGTAAACTTAAAACCTCTGCGAGCAATTTTCCCATCGAATTACTATTTCTTCGGGATGATGACATTCCCCAGTACGTAGAGCAAAATGTTGCTGACATTGGAATATTGGGAGAAAATGAAGTATTCGAAAAGAATAAAATGGTCGATGTGATCAAAAAACTGGGGTTTGCAAAATGCCGTCTAAGCCTTGCGATCCCTAAAGCAGATACGTACAATGGCCTTGAATATTTTAGTGGTAAAAAAATCGCGACCAGCTATCCCCGTGTTTTATCCCGGTTTTTGAGTCGCAACAATCTAAACGCAAGCGTTGAAGAAATTGGAGGCAGTGTTGAAATTGCCCCCGGAATCGGATTGGCAGATGCGATTTGTGATATCGTAAGTTCAGGCAGCACCTTGCTCACAAATGGATTAAAGGAAGTGGAGACCATTTTAAAAAGTGAAGCAGTAATCATTGCCAACCGCCATCTTTCCGATGAAAAGCAAAACATCTTAAATCAACTATTATTCAGAATAGATGCGGTTCAAAATGCCCTGGCCAATAAATACATCTTACTGAATGCACCGGATGAATCCATTGAAAACATATGCCAAATTTTACCCGGAATGAAAAGTCCGACCATTTTACCACTTGCCGAAAAAGGATGGAGCAGTTTGCACTCTGTGGTTCGTGAAGATGATTTCTGGGAAGTAATTACACAGTTAAAAAATCTGGGTGCAGAAGGAATACTTGTCTCTCCCATTGAAAAAATGATCATTTAAATTTATTTACCATGCAGTACACGGATAATACCATAAAAAAATTAAGCAAAACACAGCTTATAAATCTGTTAGAAAGGCCTTACACTAACAGCCCGGATTTGGGCCGGCTCGTTAAAAAAGTTTTTACTGACATAAAAATGGAAGGTGATAAATCACTGGCTTATTACACTTATCTTTTTGACAAAATCAAGCTTACACATTTTACAATTGAAGCAGCTCAGAAGGAAGCCGGATTACGAACACTTGATCCCGGACTGAAAGAAGCAATTCAACTTGCCAAAAAGAATATTGAAAAATTTCACCGGTCCCAAATCCTTCCTTCAGAGAAGATTGAAATTAGCGACGGGCTTGTTTGCTGGCGCGAAGACAGACCCATTGAAAAAGTTGGGTTATATATCCCCGGTGGCACAGCTCCACTTTTTTCTACGGTTCTAATGTTGGGAATTCCTGCACAAATAGCCGGATGTAAACAAATTGTTTTATGCACGCCGCCTGATCAAAATGGAGAAATAAACCCCGCTATTTTATACGCTGCCCAACTGACAGGAATTAAATCAATTTACATGATTGGAGGGATCCAGGCCATTGCAGCAATGACTTTTGGAACCGAGAGCATTCCAAAAGTTGATAAAATATTCGGGCCGGGCAACCAATATGTCACGGCAGCAAAACAGGAATCCATGAATTATGGCATTGCGATTGACATGCCTGCGGGCCCCAGTGAGTTGCTCATCATCGCTGATGAATCAGCCGAGCCTGATTTTATTGCAGCAGATTTGCTCTCACAGGCCGAACATGGTTCCGACAGCCAGGTTGTTCTATTGTCAGACAATTCAAAAATCATTCAGAAAAGCCTTGATGCCCTAAGGAAACAACTAGAAGTTTTGCCACGTCGACAAATCGCTGAAGAGGCATTAAAAAACAGTCATGCCATTCTGCTTAAAAACATTGATGAATGTATCCGGCTAAGTAATGATTATGCTCCCGAACACCTGATAATGGCCATCAAAAATGCAAAAACAAAAATCAAATTTATAAGCAATGCCGGATCTGTTTTTATCGGAAATTATAGCTGCGAAAGTGCAGGTGACTATGCCAGTGGAACCAATCATACCCTGCCAACCAATGGTTATGCCCGAAATTACAGCGGTCTATCTGTTGAAAGCTTCACAAAAAAATTGACATTCCAGGAGATCAGCAAAGAAGGGATGAAACAAATTGGCCCAGCCATCGAATTGATGGCTGAAGCAGAGCAATTAATGGCACATAAAAATGCCGTAAGTATCAGATTAAAATCATAAGCAATGTTTGAAAAAGAAAAATTAATCAGGCCCAATATCCTCGGATTAAAACCATATACGAGCGCAAGAGATGAATTCAGTGCAAGGGATGGGATCTTTTTGGATGCCAACGAAAATCCATATGGAAAATACAACCGTTATCCCGATCCGTATCAAAGAGAACTTAAAGCAGAAATAAGCTTCATGAAAAACATTCCGGTCAAGCATATATTTCTGGGCAATGGTAGCGATGAAGTCATAGATTTATGTTTGCGTATTTTTTGCGAACCCGGAAACAGCAAGGCCTTATGCTTTACCCCTACTTATGGCATGTACCAGGTTTTGGCTGCCATTCAAAATGTAAAAATGATCGAATCAGAACTAAATCCTGACTTTCAGATTGATCAAAAAAGTTTACTGCCAAGATTAATAGATCCGGAAATTAAAATGATCTTTATCTGCTCCCCAAATAATCCGAGTGGAAATCTGATCGATAAGCGTTCCATCGAGTTCATACTCAAAAATTATAAAGGGGTGGTCATTATCGACGAAGCCTATATCGACTTTGCTTCAACCGATTCCTGGATCAGCCGCTTATCCGAGTTCCCAAATTTGATAGTCACACAAACATTCAGCAAAGCCTGGGGAATGGCCGGTGCAAGAGTCGGAATGGCATTTGCCGATGCAGAAATCATCTCCTTTTTGAACAAGGTTAAAGCTCCCTATAATATCAGTACCATTAATCAACATCAAATTCTGAAGAAGCTAAAACAAGCGAATAATTATGAATCTGTTTTAAACAAACTGATCTACGAAAAAAACAAGCTTATCAAAGCTTTTAATGCGTTAGATGGGATCGTAAAAGTATATCCTTCTGATGCGAACTTTATTTTAATTGAAGTTGAAAATGCAAATGAAGTTTATGAGCGATTGCTCGACAAACAAATTATTGTCAGAAACCGCAACAGCATTGTTAGAGGTTGCCTCAGAATAACCGTCGGGAAACCTACAGAAAACAAAAAATTAGTTCAGGAACTCAAAAATATATTATCATGAAGAAAGTCCTTTTTATCGACAGAGATGGAACACTGGTTATTGAGCCACCCATCGATTTTCAACTCGACAGTCTGGAGAAACTGGAGTTTTACCCCGGCGTTTTCAAAAACCTATCGCACATTGCCAATGAGCTTGATTATGATTTGGTGATGGTTAGTAACCAGGATGGACTCGGCACCGACACATTCCCCGAAGAAAGTTTCTGGCCTGCACAAAACAAAATCCTCCAGGCCTTTAAAAATGAAGGAATTTATTTTTCAGAAATTTTAATTGACCGAACCTTTCCCGAAGCTAAAGCTCCGACCCGAAAACCAGGAACAGCAATGCTCACACATTACCTGAAGGGCAATTATGATCTTGAAAACTCATATGTGATCGGCGACCGGATAAGCGATGTAAAACTTGCCGGGAACATGGGTTGCAAATCCATATATCTTAATACTAAAACCGACATTAAAGCTGATTTAATCACAACAAGCTGGGAAGAAATCTATCGGTATTTGAAAAATAAACCCAGAAAGGTACAAATCATCAGAAAGACAACAGAAACCAAAGTTGATGTTACACTTAATCTGGATGGATCGGCGAAGAGCCAATTAAATACCGGTTTATCATTTTTTAACCACATGCTTGATCAATTGGCACGTCATGGGCAATTTGACCTTGATATCAGTGTGCAAGGCGACCTGAATGTTGATGAGCACCATACAATCGAGGATGTTGCGATTACGCTTGGAGCAGCGTTCGATAAAGCCCTGGGTGAACGAAAAGGAATTGAACGATACGGATTTTTACTGCCAATGGATGAATCATTGGCAAAAGTTGCCATTGATTTTGGTGGAAGGTCGTTTTTGGTTTGGGATGCAGCATTTAAACGCGAAAAAATCGGGGATGTACCCACCGAAATGTTCGAGCATTTTTTTCAATCTTTTTGCCAAAATGCACGCTGCAACCTCAACATAAAATGTGAAGGCAGAAACGAACATCATAAAATCGAATCCATATTCAAGGCATTTGCAAAAGTTCTAAAAATGGCCTGCAACAGAACAAATAATTTTCAAATTCCAAGTACGAAAGGAAGCCTATGATCGCGATAATAAAATACAATGCCGGGAACATCCGATCCGTTCAAAATGCACTTTCCAGACTGGGATATGCAAGTGTTGTGACGGATAATATCAGTGAAATCCAAGAAGCTGAGAAAGTAATTTTTCCAGGTGTTGGGGAAGCGGGTTCGGCCATGCAATATTTAAAAAAGCACGGGCTTGATTCCTGTATAAAAAATCTTCAACAGCCGGTTCTCGGAATCTGCCTCGGACTTCAACTCATGTGTAAACATTCCGAAGAAGGAGACACCGAATGCCTGGGCATTTTCAATTCTAATGTTAAGGCATTCCCCCCGAAGGACATTGTTCCGCACATGGGCTGGAATGACTTCACCAAATTAAAGGGGAAACTGTTCAATGGAATTCAGCTAACGGATGATGTATATTTCGTGCACACTTATTTTGCCGAAATCTGTGAAGATACGATTGCAGAAACAAACTATATTCTGCCGTTCAGTTCTGCCATGCAAAGGAAGAATTTTTATGCGACCCAGTTTCATCCCGAAAAATCTGCATCAATAGGAGAACAAATACTTAAAAACTTTTTAGCATTATGAGGATCATACCAGCCATCGATATTATCAACGGCAAGTGTGTCAGGCTGACCAAAGGCGATTATAACACCCAAAAAATTTATGGGGACCCGCTCGAAATGGCACTTTTATTTCAGGACCATGGGTTTAAATACCTGCACCTTGTTGACCTGGACGGGGCAAAATCGAAGCAAATTGTCAACTATAAAATTCTGGAAAAAATAGCCACCCATACCCGTCTAAAAATTGATTTTGGGGGCGGGATCAAAAATCTGTCGGATGCTGAAACAGCTTTTAATAGCGGAGCACATCAAATTACGGCTGGAAGTATGGCGGCCATTCAGCCTGAGCTTTTTCTGTCAATTCTGAATCTTTACGGACCTGAAAGAATCATTTTAGGAGCGGATGTTCTGGATCGGAAAATTGCCACAAATGGATGGCAAAATCATACTGATATTGATATTATTGAATTTTTAGGGAATTATGAAAAAACTGGCATCAGGCAGGTGATCTGCACAGACATTTCAAAAGACGGAATGCTGCTAGGGCCATCCATAGAACTTTATTCAGAGATCATTCAAAAAACAAGCTTGAACTTAATTGCCAGTGGCGGATGCACCAGTATAGCTGAAATAAAAAAACTTGAAAACATTGGTTGCGAGGCCGTTATTATCGGCAAAGCTATTTACGAACAAAAAATCAATCTAATCCAACTTGCTGAACTATGTTAAAAAAAAGAATCATTTCCTGCCTCGACATCCAGGATGGCAGAACCGTTAAGGGAATAAATTTTGTAAACATCACGGATGCCGGCGACCCTGTTGAACTGGCCAAAAGTTATGCACAGCAGGGGATTGATGAGTTGATCTTTTTAGATATCACCGCAACCATAGAAAAAAGAAAAACCCTTATAAAACTGGTCGAAAAAATTGCTGCCGAAATCAACATTCCATTTACCGTTGGTGGCGGAATCAATTCCCTGGAGGATGTTTCGGCACTTATTAAAGCCGGGGCTGATAAGGTTAGTATCAATACATCAGCAGTTAAACGACCAGCTCTCATCACCGAAATAGCCAATCAGTTCGGAAGCCAATGTGTGGTGCTCGCCATTGATTCACGTTTATTAGGAGACAGAAACATTGTACATATTAACGGGGGCCGCACTCCAACACAACTCGAAACGAACAGTTGGGCCATAGAAGCCGAGCAAAGGGGTGCCGGTGAGATCCTCCTGACCTCTATGGATCATGATGGCTGCAAATCGGGTTTCGCCATAGATCTTACACGACGGCTTAGTGAGTCGGTCAACATTCCGGTAATTGCCTCAGGTGGTGCCGGAGAAAACAGGCATTTCAGCGAAATTTTTAAGCAAAGCCGGGCCGGAGCTGCTCTGGCAGCAAGCATTTTTCATTTTGGGGAAATCCGTGTTCCATCCCTTAAACAATATTTGAGAGCACAAGAAATACCTATCAGATAAAAACATTATTAACAAATCCCTAAAAAAACCGAATTTGTTTAATCACATTAAAATTATTGGCATGACAAATAAACTGAATATCAATTTTAATAAAAATGAAGGACTCGTTCCCGCTATCATCCAGGACAATTCAACGCTTGAAGTCTTGATGCTGGGATATATGAATAAAGAATCGATGATACAAACTGAGAAAACAGGCAAAGTTTGTTTTTACAGCAGGAGTAAAAAGCGCTTGTGGACAAAAGGTGAAACCTCAGGTAATTTTCTTTGGGTAAAAAGCATCCAATCCGACTGTGACAATGATACCCTTTTGATTAAGGCTACACCAGCCGGTCCTACCTGTCACACCGGTCATATTTCATGTTTTCATCAACAGGAACCGGATCGTTTTCTATATCAGTTGGAACAAATTATAAACAAACGCATTGATTCGGACTCAAAAACATCCTATACAAATCAATTATATAAAAAAGGAATTAACAAGGTCGCACAAAAAGTGGGTGAAGAAGCTGTGGAACTTGTGATTGAAGCAATCGATAATAATAATGAACTGTTTAAAAATGAGGCAGCAGACCTCTTGTATCACTTTTTAATTTTATTAAAAACCAAGGGGATTGAATTAACTGATATTGAACAGGTTTTAAGAGACCGAAACAAAAATTCATAAATCAGTTTATAAAGCAGCTTTATAACAGTAATAACTAGAATCATACCCTAACAAATGATCCTGGTTTCAATAATAAAAAAACAAATTTGCCTTATATAACTTTACGGAGTTTTTTTATTATAATTTTATCTGACAAATTTGTAAACAAATGCAAAATGAATGCAATACAAAAATATATCATTTTATTCATTTTGTTCATTTCAAATCCTGTCTATCCAATTGTAAATCAAATCAGGTTCGGATCTACAGGTAATCCGCTGGAAGGCTTGACAATAACATGGAGCAGTTCCGGCACAAACGACAGCATTAGATGGGGATATACACCCTCTTTTTTAAATGATACAGCCTCAGCATTTCAAAGAGAATTTTCAGCAAAATATATTTATGACTACACATTTCCTTCCCTGATAGCGGATACCATCATTCATTATTCAATTTTTGATTCAAGAACGAGCAGATGGTTAAGACCAAAAACTTTCCTTACTGCGAAAAAAAGTCAAGATTCATTTTCTTTCAATGCACTCGGTGATAGCAGGACAAATTTGGAAGACTGGCACCTGATTTCAAATACGGTAGCCGAATCAGACTTCACCCTATTTATGGGTGATATTGTTGAACGAGGCGGGGATAATGATTTGTGGGATCATTGGTTTGATTATGGAGCCGATTTTATTAGTCAGAATTTAATTTACCACACCATCGGTAATCATGATTTATCCTATGATGTGAACGCTACCAATTATAAAAATCTCTTTATTTTACCTGAAAATGATGTTGGGAATGAGCTTTATTACGCATTCACATATAAAAATGCTGTTTTTATTTGCCTGAACAGTTCCAATCCGGAAGATCCGGTTCAGAAAAACTGGTTAGTAAATACCTTAAAGGAAAACAATAATAAAAAATGGAAATTTGTTTGGTTTCACAAACCTTTTTATACCAGCCCTGATCATGCAGGTGAAATGGACGCATATTTTTCGACCTGGTGGAAAGCATTTGATGATTACAAAGTCGATGTGATATTCAACGGTCATACACATAACTATCAAAGAACTGTTCCCATAAACAGAGAAATCTCCAGAAATTCGGCGGTTGGTTCCTATGGAGAATGCCCGGGAGAAGGGCGATGTCAAATTGTGACCGGGGGTGCCGGGGCTCCTCTTGATGAAGCCGGAACTGGTTGGTTTATTGAAAACAGCTTCCAAGGCTTACATTATGTTAATACTCAGGTATATGATGACAGGGTCATCATCAAGACATTGGATCAGTATAACGTCATAATAGATAGTTTTCAAATTATAAAAGACTTTAGCTTATCAATAGAATCAACATCAACAGAAGTCTGTGAAGGTGATCCGGCTATAATAATGGGAACCGGAGCAGCAACCTATGAATGGGACAAAAACATCATCAACGGGATGGCTTTTACACCTTCTGAAACAGAAACATATACATGCATAGGGACAAGTATTAAAGGTTGTACGGATACCGTTTCAATTCTAATAAATGTAAATCCTAAGTATTATTTTAATGAAAGTTATAACATCTGTGCCGAAGACAGTATCTTATGGCATGGAGAAGTTTTAAAAAACTCTGGGATATATCGTAAGAATTATCAGACAAGTTCTGGTTGCGATAGCATCTATGAGTTATCACTGATCAATTCACCTTCCTATCTTTTTATCCAAAATGATACGATCTGCAAGCCGGACAGTCTGTATTGGCATCATAAATTTTATTCGAAAAGTGGAACATATTATGATTCCCTGATCTCTATAAATGATTGTGACAGCATTTATTGTCTTAATCTATTGACCCAACCATCTTATCATTTTACAGACAAAATTTCAATCTGCCCGGGAGAAAGTATTCTGTGGAATGGTAGATATTTACTTAACGAAGGAATATATATCGATTCTTTACAAACATTATACGGTTGTGATAGTATTCTTGAATTGAGATTAACAAATAACTTAACATACCTTTCAGAATCAGAAAACTCAATCTGTGCAGGCGACAGCATTTATTGGAGGGGTGCTTATTATAAGGCAGAGGCAATATATGATGATTCGCTGAAAACAACAGATGGATGTGACAGCATCCTCAGGTTTCAATTGTTTGTAAATCCAAAACCGGAAGTCTTCAGTATTTCAGGACAAAACAGTGTAGAAGAAAACAACATCTTTATCTATACGGTTCCAGAGAATAATAATTATTATTATCAATGGGAAGTAAAAAACGGTATCATTATCTCATCCGATGATTTTTCCAAAGAAATCAGATGGCCATCAGCCGGAACAGGACAAATCACTGTAATTGCTGAAAACCAGTATGGTTGTATTGGCGATACTACTACACTTATAATAAAAATCAAAGAAAAACTGAATACTATTCAGGATATTTATGAGAATACTCAAATAAAGCTTTATCCAAACCCTGCAAGAGAGTATCTTAAAATTGTATCTGACATCAGTATTAACCTTGAGATCTACAATATATATGGTAAAAAAATTCTAACATCCGCTAATAAAACTATAAATATGACAGGACTTGAAAACGGGATATATATTATAAAAATATTTGATTTGAAAGGGAATCTGATCAAAATTGCAAAGATTATCAAATAAAAGACTAAATTCAGAATTTATCAGTCTGATTAAAGCATAGCTCATAAATGCTTTCAAAATTATCGACCAATCGGGCAATCCCATCTATTTAAATTTCAACTGATCATCTTTCTTTTATTAATCTATCTTTAAATTTACCACTAAATAAACCAAACCCTTTTTATCATGAGATCAAGTCTAAAAAACCTGTTGTTAATATTTATTACGTTAACTATCGTTTTAGGTGCAAACGCCCAGGAAACAAAAAAAATACTCTCTGTCAAAGATTATCCTAAATGGAACCGGATTGTTTCGACCGCTATTTCAGATAATGGCGCTTGGATATCTTATGGATACAGACCCAATGATGGTGATGATACTTTATACATTAAAAATGTTGAAACCGGACAAATTTTTACGGACCCATATTGCAGCAATCCACAGTTTTCATTCGATTCGAAATGGGTAGCCTATGAAAAAAATATGACAAAAAAAGAAAGTGAACAACTTAAAAAGAATAAAAAAGCTGTTTATACCAAAGGTGTTTTACTAAATCTTGAAACCGGCAAAAAGATGGAATGGGACAAAATAAAAAGCATCGGATTTTCTCCATCAAGCCAATATTTATATGTTAAAAAAGAAAGCAACAATAAGGAAATTGAGGGTTCTGACCTATTAATTAAAAACCTCAAAAAAGACCATATCTTAAATTTGGGCAATGTAAGCGAATTCAAATTTAACAAACAGGGCTCTCTGCTCGCATATTTGATTGATGCAGATAGTAAGGCAGGAAATGGAGTTTATCTGCTTGATCTAGTGAAAGGCATTATAAACCCGCTTGATACAGATTCTGCTACTTACAGCCAATTATGCTGGGATGATGAAATGCTATACAGAAGCGAATGGGGAATGAAAGGTAATGCAATTGCAGTACTTAAAGGAAATTTACCGGATACGGTTCAACAACGAATAAATAGTTTAGTGGTTTTTACCGGACTCAATACATCTGCGCCGGTCCAAAAAATCTATAATCCATCAACAGATACTAACTTCCCAAAAGACTATGTATTAAGTGAAAAAAGTGAATTGCTTTTTAGTTTCGATAATCACCGGATGGTCATCAATATTAAAGAACAGGAAAAAAAGGAAAAACTTAGCAAGGACACCATTGCAAATGTGGATGTTTGGCATTGGGATGATGAAATCATCCAATCTGTGCAAATGAGAAGGGCCGGCAGAATAAACAACATGACCTATTCCGGAATACTCCATTTGGACAATTTAAGTTTCACACAAATGACTTCCGATGATCTGCGAAATATATCTTATAACAGAAACCTCGATCAGGCGATTGGCGGTGATCCAAAACCGTATATTTCTGATATTAGCTGGGGCGGAGGATTTTCTGATTACTATTTGCTCGATACTAAATCCGGAACTAAAAAACTGATTGAGAAACATGTTGGGCGAAGTATGGGCCTGTCGCCTCAAGGAACTTATTTTTTGTTTTTTAAAGAAGGAGAATTTTATGCTTATGACATTATGCATCAGAAGCTGAATAATATTTCAGCGGCAGTAGAGGTAAGTTTTATTAACATTAACGAGGACCATCCTTTTGAAAATCCCTCATACGGCATAGCTGGCTGGTCAAAAGATGGGAAATCGGTTTTTCTGAATCATTTATATGATTTATGGTCGGTGGCACTGGATGGAAGCGGAGGCTATAACCTAAGCGGAAATTTCGGAACGACCAATGAAATCAGGTTACGCATCGCACCCATTAATGACGAACCCTGTATTGATCTTTCAGAAAACAATTATCTTTCGGCCTATGGCGAATGGACCAAGAAATCAGGTTATTATAAACTAAAGGATGGCAAAGCCCCACAGGAACTGATATTTGATGATTATAATTTCGGGAGATTGGGTAAAGCCAGAAATGCAGAAATGTTCTTATTTACACGAGAAACCTTCGTTGATTTCCCCGATTACTATGCGACCGATGGGAAATTCAATAAAATTGTGAAACAAACTGATGCGAACCCACAACAGGCAGAATATCAATGGGGAAGCAGGAAGCTCATTGACTTTAACAATAAAGAAGGCGATCGATTGCAGGCAACCCTCACACTTCCGGCCAACTACGAAGAAGGTAAAAAATATCCGATGCTGGTTTATTTCTATGAAAAGGTTTCGAATCAGCACCACCGCTATTCGATGCCGACCTACGATGATCGGCCACATATGTCGGAATATGCCAGCGACGGATATCTGGTGTTGATGCCTGACATTAAATATTTTGAAGGGAAACCAGGTTGGAGCGCACTCGATTGTGTAACTTCTGCTGTTAAAAAAGTGATTGAACTTGGATACGCTGACCCGGCTCACATCGGGATGCAGGGGCATAGCTGGGGCGGATACCAATCGTCATTTATCTTAACCCAAACAGATATGTTTGCATGTACAGTAACCGGAGCTCCTGTCACAAACCTGACCAGTATGTATAATATTCTTTATAAGAATACAGGAACCAACAACCAGGGAATTTTTGAATTGGGACAGGTACGAATGGGAAAAGGTATGTTCGATGATTTTCAAAATTATATTGATCAATCACCGGTTCAAAATGCCCCGGGTATTTCAACGCCATTTATGATACTTCATGGAACTGTTGACGGAGCCGTTGACTGGAACCAGGGGCTCGAATTTTACAATGCTGCCCGTCGATTGGGTAAAAATGTAATCTTACTCTCCTACCCTGATGAAAACCACCATCTGGCAAATAAAAACAACCAGATCGATTTTCAGATCAGGATGAAACAATATTTCGACCATTACCTGAAAGGGAAAGAAGCCTCGGAATGGATGAAACAGGGAATACCGCAAACAGAAAAGCTTTACAACAAAGCAAAATAATTTAAATTTTTAATTACAGGAGATAAAACAATGTCTGAAAGAATGATTAAACAATTCATGGAAATGGTTCAAATTGATAGTGAATCAGGGAATGAAGCCAATTTTATCAATTATCTTGAAAAGGAGTATCAGAAATTGGGAGCCAAAACCAAACAGGATAGTTATGGTAATCTGATCGCAAAATTACCGGCCAAAGGCTGCGAAGGTAAAAGCCCGATTTTATTGTCCTGTCATGCCGATACGGTTAAACCGGGTGTTGGGATTAAACCTGTATTAAAAGATGGCGTGATCAGATCAAGTGGCGATACAATTTTGGCCGCCGATGATAAGGCCGGAATTGCGGAAATGCTTGAAGCATTGCGAATTGCAGAAATCCATCCGCCCATCGAAATTGCAATTTCGCGTGAGGAAGAAATCGGATTGTTCGGCGTTAAAAATCTTGATTACTCGCTGCTAACGGCAAAAAGAGGTTTCTTGCTTGACAATGATACGCTTGATACCATCATTATTGGCGGCCCTTCTTATTTCACCTTTGATGTAACCATAAAAGGGAAATCGGCCCATGCAGGCATGGAACCTGAAAAGGGCATCAACGCAATTGTAGCTGCATCAAAGGCTATTGTGGCCTTGAAACTGGGAAGGCTCGACCATGAAACCACGGCCAATGTTGGCATTATCGATGGAGGAATCGTGCGCAATGGGGTACCCGACAAAGTTGTATTTAAAGCCGAATGCAGAAGCTTAAATCACGAAAAAGCTGCCAAACTTGCGAGTGAAATGACCGCAATAATGAAGCGCGAAGCTGAAGCTGCCGGAGCTCAAATTGAAATCATTGAAAATAATTTGTGCAAGGCAGTCGACATACCCGAAAATTCGTTCACCGTCAATTTATCAAAAAAAGCACTTAAAACTGTCGGTATTGATGCAAAAGCCACCTTTATGACTGGCTTCACCGATGCTTCCATCTATAATAACCATGGAATCGAGATGGCCGTTGTTGGAATTGGTGCAAGAAATGAACATGCTTTGGACGAACATATTTATATAGAGGATATGGAAAAGGCACTCAAGATGATCGTGGAACTTTTACGCTTATCAGCCCAATAAAAAATGCCCCATTATTAACGTTTAACTAAACAAAATAGTCTTATGCTTAAAAAAACATACACCATCATTTTCATCACAGCCATCGTTCTTGCCGGCTGTAACCCAAAAACAAATGATGTAAAAATTGCTGCCGATAGTATTACGATCGAGCAGTTAAAAAACCGGATTTCGGTGCTCGCCTCCGATGAATTTGAAGGCAGGGCACCTGCCACAGTCGGAGAAGAAAAAACCATTCAATATCTGGAAGAACAGTTTAAAGAAATCGGACTTGATCCCGGAAACGGTGAAAGCTATTTTCAGGAAGTAAGTCTGGTAAAGATAACGGCTGAAGCTCCTATGGCAATGGAAATAAGCGGCGGCAAGAAAAATATTAAGCTGGCATTTTCAGATGACTTTATAGGCGGAACACCCCAGACAAAAGATGAAATTAACCTTAATAAATCCGATATCATATTTGTGGGATACGGGATCAATGCACCTGAAAGAAACTGGAATGACTATGAAGGGCTTGATGTAAAAGGAAAAACTGTATTGATGCTTGTAAATGATCCGGGTTATGCCACATTGAATGATGAACTTTTCAATGGAAAAGCGATGACGATTTATGGCAGATGGACCTATAAGTTTGAAGAAGCAGCCAGGCAGGGAGCAGCAGCGGCAATTATCATCCATGAAACGGGAGCAGCAGCCTATCCATGGGCAGTGGTGCAGAATAGCTGGAGCGGATCGCAACTCTATCTGGACGGCAACGAACTTTCGACCTCCGACCTTCAATTGCAAAGCTGGGTAACGACTGAAAGTGCCGAAAAAATTTTCGAAGCAGCGGGTTTGGATTATAACGAAATATCTGCTGCTGCAGCTCAAAGTGGATTTACGCCCATTAACCTGAATTTACAAGCATCCATCAACTTTAAAAACAAGGTGGAATATACAAAATCGAATAATGTAATTGCGGTATGGCCGGGAAGCCAACAATCTGACGAATACATCATTTATACTGCTCATTGGGATCATTTTGGAATCAATCCTGATTTTGAGGGAGATTCGATTTTAAACGGTGCCGTTGATAATGCCACCGGAACTGCGGCCATTGTCACCATTGCCGAAGCTTTTACCAAACTTTCTGAAAAACAAAATCGTTCCATGGTATTTATTGCAGTTACTTGTGAAGAACAAGGATTATTAGGAAGCAAGTACTACGCAAAAAATCCAATATTCCCCCTGAATAAAACCGCAGCTGTTATCAATATTGATGCCATGAGCATCAACGGAAGAACCAATGATATGACCATTGTTGGATTTGGCAATTCTGCTTTGGATGATTATGCAATCTCGGTTTTAGAAGGCCACGGAAGGTATGTAATGCCCGATCCCACCCCGGAGCAGGGCGGTTTTTTTAGGTCAGATCATTTTAGTTTTGCGAACGAAGGTGTGCCTTCTCTGTACCTTTCAAAAGGAGTTGATAATGTTGAACACGGTAAAGAATGGGGACTGGATCAATCACATAAATGGCTGATGGCCAATTACCATAAACCATCAGATAATTATGAGCCGGACATTTGGAAATTTGATGGTATGCTTGAAGATACCAAAGTTTATTTTGAAGTAGGATATAAACTGGGTATGAGTCAGGATTTCCCGAACTGGACTGATGGTTCGCCATTCAAAGAAAAAAGAGATCAGATGATGGGAAAATAAATCCTTAAAAATCAATTTTTAAATAGCGGTTCTCATTACCGCTATTTTTTTTGATTGATATTTTTGAGTGAATTGAATAAATTGAGACCAACATATATTTACCGCCTTTCATTCGTTACATTTCATTAATAATTTATTACTTTTGCAATTTATAATCGATCTAAAAAACATCATAATGAATTACGATATCATTGTTATTGGAAGCGGACCGGGCGGTTATGTAGCTGCCATCAGGGCGTCACAACTGGGAAAAAAAGTTGCAGTAATTGAAAAGGCCGAATTGGGTGGTATTTGTCTGAACTGGGGTTGTATTCCAACCAAGGCATTACTAAAGAGTGCACAGGTTTTTAATTATTTAAACCATGCTGCAGATTACGGAGTTTCGGTTAGTGGTGAAGTAAAACCCGACTTTGAAGCCATGGTAAAGCGTAGCCGCGACGTAGCTGAAGGCATGAGCAAAGGAATCCAGTTTTTATTTAAGAAAAATAAAGTGGAACATATTCAGGGGTTTGGGAAAATAAAAGCTGCCAATACGGTTGAAGTGACCGATGCTGAAGGCAAAAAAACAGATTATACGGCAAATCATATTATTCTGGCAACGGGAGCCCGTTCAAGGGAATTGCCAAATTTAAAACAGGATGGCAAAAAAATAATCGGATACCGTGAGGCGATGACCCTTCCGAAACAACCAAAATCGATGGTTGTCGTTGGATCAGGTGCCATTGGTTCAGAATTTGCATACTTCTATAATTCACTGGGCACAGAAGTTACTCTGGTCGAATTTTTACCTGAAATCGTTCCCCTCGAAGATGTTGAGGTTTCAAAACAATTGGGCCGTTCGTTTAAGAAAGCCAAAATGAAAGTGATGGTCGGATCGTCTGTTGAGTCAGTTGAGACCAAAGGCAAACTTTGTAAAGTAAACATCAAGACAAAAAAAGGTGAAGAAGTAGTTGAAGCCGAAGTGGTGCTTTCAGCCGTTGGTATTGAAACCAACCTCCAGGGAATTGGCATCGAAGAAATGGGAATTAAAACTGAAAAAGGCAAGGTGATTGTTGATGAATTTTATCAAACCAATGTTCCGGGCATTTATGCCATTGGTGATATCATTCCGGGCCCTGCGCTTGCGCATGTTGCTTCGCATGAAGGAATTATCTGTGTTGAAAAAATTGCCGGAATTGAGGTAGAACCTATGGATTATGGAAACATTCCAGCTTGTACCTATACCAATCCGGAAGTTGCTTCTGTTGGAATGACCGAACAAGCAGCCATAGATGCAGGATATGAAATTAAAGTGGGCAAATTCCCCTTTACTGCATCTGGAAAGGCCAGTGCTGGTGGTAACCGCGATGGTTTTGTGAAAGTGATTTTTGATGCAAAATATGGCGAATGGCTGGGTTGCCATATGATTGGCGATAATGTAACCGAAATGATTGCAGAAGCTGTTGTGGCACGAAAACTGGAAACCACCGGAGAAGAGATTATTAAGTCTGTTCATCCTCACCCAACCATGTCGGAAGCTGTAATGGAAGCAGTTGCTGCTGCTTATGGTGAAGTGATCCATATTTAAGAAATCCAAAAGGGCACCATCTCCTGAATCTAGGGGATGGTGTCTTTTTTTGCTTGATTATATTATCACGTTTTACTAATATTACAGTATGCAAATTACCAAGACAAAAATCCCCGGTTTACTCATCATAAAACCTGATATTTATATCGATAAGAGAGGGTATTTTTTTGAATCGTACAACAAACAAAAGTTCATCGAAAACGGCATCGAAGTCAATTATGTTCAGGATAACGAGTCCAGATCGCAGAAAGGAGTGTTGCGCGGACTGCATTTCCAGAACCCACCCTACAGCCAGGGCAAACTGGTACGGGTTATTAAAGGTTCTGTACTGGATGTTGCCGTTGATATACGCAAAGGATCTCCAACCTTTGGACAATGGGATTCTGTCATTCTTTCCGAAGAAAACAAATTAATGTACTGGCTTCCCGAAGGCATGGCTCACGGCTTTTTAACCCTTGAAGATGATACGATCTTCTTTTACAAATGCACCAATCTTTATCACAAAGAATCTGAAGGTAGCATCCGGTGGAACGATCCTGAACTCAATATCGAATGGGGAATTCAGAACCCTGTTTTATCTGAGAAAGACAAAAATGTGCCTTTTTTAAGGGATCTGGAAAATAAATTTATATATCACTAAAAACATTTCAAATTCCTGTTACCTAAGTAAAACCTTTTAAATAAAAGAAAAATGAAAAAAAATATCATTTTACTGGGTTTGATTATTTTATTAACTGCTTGTTCAACAGTACCGTTTACAGGCAGAAAGCAACTAAGGTTGTTGCCGAGTTCGGAAATTAATGCAATGGCATTAACAAACTATGATGCATTCTTAAAGGAAAATAAATTATCGGCCAACCAGGCTGATATAGCTCAGCTAAAAAAAGTTGGAAACAATATTAAAACTGCTGTTGAAAATTACCTCGAGCAACAAGGTCAATCAAAAATTGTTGAAGGCTACGAATGGGAATTTAATTTAATCGACAGCCCGACGATCAATGCCTGGGCAATGCCAGGTGGTAAAATTGTTTTTTATAGCGGCATCATGGATGTGTGTAAAGATGAAGCCGGCATTGCGGTTGTTATGAGCCACGAAATAGCCCATATTATTGCCAATCATGGTAATGAACGAATGAGCCAGGGCATGCTCACCCAATTAGGGGGGATCGGATTAGCAGTGGCCTTGAAAGAAAAACCACAGGAAACCAGAAATATATTTTTAGCAGCCTATGGAGTTACATCTCAATTGGCAGTGATGCTGCCTTACAGTCGCACACACGAATATGAAGCTGATAAAATAGGATTGATTTTTATGGCCATGGCCGGCTACGATCCCGAAGCAGCCATTGATTTTTGGTTACGGATGGATCAAATGAGCAATGGAACTTCCACACCCGAGTTTTTATCTACACACCCCTCTCATGAAAGCCGCATTCAGGCAATGAAGAATTTTTTACCGGAAGCCAGAAAATATAAATAAGACAGATTGAATAAACTAATAAGAATACACGAATGTCTAAGAATAAATTTCAAATCATTGCAATCATTTTAATAAGTGTGGTAATCAGTACCCTGTTAAATTATATTATTTTTAATCCGAGATCGGAGAACACAAATTCCAGATCAAATCCTCCTGAAATTGAAATACCTGTTAACCAGGTCAGATCTGTTGATTTACCCAAGACCGTTGATTTTGCAGGCGAACAGGTGCCTCTTGATTTATATTATGTAAAAGAACATCTTGAATGGGAACTTACCGTGAATACCTACTGGCATTCGTCCACCCTCTTAAACTTAAAAAGAACAAGCAGGTGGTTTCCGGTAATCGAACCTATTTTAAAAGCCAATAATATTCCCGACGATTTTAAATATCTTTCGTTGATCGAAAGTGGATTTCAAAATGTGACTTCACCCAAAGGTGCCATCGGTTTCTGGCAATTTTTAAAAGGCACAGCCACTGATTTCGGGTTGGAAGTTAATACAGAAATTGATGAACGTTATCATGTTGAAAAAGCAACCGAAGCTGCCTGCAGGTATCTGAATAAAGCCTATCAAAAATACCAGAACTGGACCATGGTTGCAGCCGCTTATAATGCCGGAACCAAAGGTATTGATGTACAAATAGAAAGGCAAAATGAAAACAATTATTATGATCTTCTGTTAAATGAAGAAACAGAACGTTATATTTTTAGAATCTTAGCGTTAAAATTAATTGTTGAAAATCCTGCTGAATATGGCTTTAACTTATCTCCCAAAGATTATTACCAGCCCATTCCATACGATACAGAGACCATCAAAGGTTCTGTAAAAAGCTGGACAGATTTTGCTCAACAACGCCAGTTGAGTTACCGTATGATCAAAGAATTAAATCCCTGGCTGCGACAGCCCGATTTAAAGAACCGGCAGAATAAAACGTACCAAATTAAGATACCAAAGTTGTAATGACGGCAGAATATTAGATTTAAGGATGCAGAAAGAAAAGCCAAGCTTATCGGTTGAAAATAACATTTTTTCAGGAGAATCACATCTCGTAATTGAAGGTGCCAGGGTACATAATTTGCGAAATATTGATATCTCCATTCCAAGAAATAAGCTGGTTGTAATTACCGGATTGAGCGGCAGCGGCAAATCTTCACTGGCTTTTGACACCATTTATGCAGAAGGTCAGCGAAGATATATGGAAACCTTCTCGGCATATGCCCGGCAATTTATTGGCAATCTGGAACGTCCTGACGTTGACAAAATAAGCGGGTTAAGCCCTGTAATTTCAATTGAGCAAAAAACCATTAACCGGAATCCACGTTCTACCGTTGGCACCATAACTGAAATTTACGATTTTCTCAGACTACTCTATGCCCGGATTGGTGAAGCATTTTCGTATAATACAGGGCAAAAAATGATACGGTATACTGAACAACAAATCACTGATTTAATCATCCAGGATTTTCTGAATCAAAAAATCATCATTTTGGCCCCGCTTATCAAAGGTCGAAAGGGCCATTACCGTGAATTGTTCGAACAAATACGCAAACAAGGCTTTTTGAAAGTAAGGGTGGATGGGGCACTTAAAGAGCTAAGTTTTGGCATGCAACTCGATCGTTATAAAGTTCATGACATTGAAATAGTGATAGATACCATTTTGATTAAGGAAGAATATAGAAACCGTATACAACAATCCCTGCAAACTGCGCTTCGACACGGAAAAGGTGTACTAATGGTTCAAAAAACAGATTCAAAAAACGTGAGGCATTTCAGCAAACATCTGATGTGTCCTGAAACAGGTATCTCTTATAATGACCCGGAGCCAAACTCATTCTCATTCAATTCGCCTTATGGAGCCTGTCCAAATTGTAACGGACTCGGAAAAGTTTCTGAAGTTGATCTGGAAAAAATAATTCCCGATCAAAAATTAAGTATTAAAAAGGGTGGACTTGCACCGCTTGGCGAATATAAAAGCACTTGGATTTTTAATCAACTGGAAGCCATTGGCATCAAATATAATTTTAACCTTTCAACCCCCATCGAAGACATTCCGGAAGAAGCCATTTCAACCATTCTGTATGGCTCCAACGAATCCTTTCAGGTAAAAAAAGAATACCTCGGAATCACCTCGACCTATACCCTGAATTTTGAAGGCATCATCAATTTTATAAGCAATCAGTACAACGAAAACACCTCAAACGGGATCAGGCGCTGGGCGAACAATTTTATGAATAAAATAGCCTGCCCGGTCTGTGAAGGAAACCGTTTAAAAAAAGAATCGCTTCACTTTAAAATTGATGGTAAAAACATCTCAGAACTGGCCAATATGGATATCATTAATTTGTATCATTGGTTTGAAAAAATTGAAAATCGGCTCGACAAAAAACAACAACTGATTGCTCATGAAATCATCCGCGAAATCCGCACACGCATCAAGTTTTTGCTTGATGTCGGAGTTGATTATCTGACCCTGAACCGTTCATCAAGGAGTTTATCAGGTGGCGAAGCCCAACGAATTCGTCTGGCAACCCAAATCGGTTCTCAACTGGTAGGGGTTTTATATATTCTTGACGAACCAAGTATCGGTTTGCATCATCGTGATAATTTAAGATTGATTCAGGCTTTACAGAGCCTGAGGGATGTTGGAAACTCTATTATAGTTGTAGAGCACGACAAAGAAACAATTCTAGCCGCAGACCATGTAATTGATATCGGACCCGGAGCAGGAAGACTCGGAGGCAGAATTGTGGCGCAAGGCAATCCAAATGAAATGTCTGAATGTAATACGCTCACCTGTGATTACATCAGCGGCAGAAAAGAAATCAAGGTGCCCGAACAACGAAGAAACGGAAACAACCAATTTATTGAACTAAAAAGTGCCAGCGGAAACAACCTCAAATCTGTTGACCTGAAATTGCCCCTCTCAAAATTTGTTTGCGTGACCGGTGTATCGGGAAGTGGTAAATCAACACTGATTAATGAAACCTTATATCCGATTTTGAGCCAGCACTTCTACCGTTCAACTAAAAAACCCCTTCCTTACAAATCAATCAGTGGTTTGGATTTAATCGACAAAGTGATTGAAATTGACCAGTCGCCCATTGGTCGCACGCCACGATCCAACCCTGCAACTTATACGAAAGTATTTGACGAAATCAGGAAACTATACCATCAGCTCCCCGAAGCAAAAATCAGGGGATATAAACCCGGAAGATTTTCGTTTAATGTGAAAGGCGGACGATGTGAAGTTTGTAAAGGTGCCGGGGTAAAAATAATTGAAATGAACTTTTTACCAGATGTTCAGGTACATTGCGACGCCTGCAACGGCAATCGTTACAACCGCGAAACCCTGGAAGTAAGGTATAAAGGCAAATCAATTAATGATGTGTTGGATATGACCATAAACCAGGCGGTTGATTTCTTTGATAATATGCCGTCAATCCTCCAAAAAATAAGAACACTCAAAGAAGTGGGCCTTGGCTATATTACCCTCGGGCAACAATCTACAACCCTCTCCGGTGGTGAGGCCCAAAGGGTAAAACTAGCTGCAGAACTTTCGAAGAGGGATACCGGAAGAACACTGTACATACTTGATGAACCTACCACAGGACTTCATTTTGAAGATGTGAAAGTGCTGCTTGAGGTCTTAAACAAACTGGTCGACAGAGGGAATACGGTACTGGTTATTGAACACAATATGGAGGTGATAAAAGTGGCCGATTATGTGATCGATTTAGGGCCCGAGGGTGGTGAACGTGGTGGCTTTATTATGGCAGAAGGCAGCCCGGAAAAGATAGCTAAAAACAAAAAAAGTTATACCGGAAAATATTTAAAGCCGGAACTCAGAGACAAATAAACCATGCCGGATTGAAAATACATGGTTAGAATTCTGAAATCTATTAAGGATTTGGATATAGAAGTTTGAAATTTTTTTGAATTTTTATGAAACCTAAATAAACTGCCGTAAAATTGCAGGGCTTTAACCACTAACCTATCTTAAACAACCTTCCTTTTCTATTTAAAATTAAATATTTAGGTAAATTGCCTATATCTTTTGTAAATATAATTTCTTATACTTGCAACGCACAAATTGAACATGAACCGTCTAAGAAATATTTACGCAATACTGACAATCGTACTGCTCAGTTTTATCTGCATTAAAACGAATGCAAACAATGAACAGCATCAGATTGACAGCCTGAAGAAGGAATTATTGATGTCCTCAAATGATTCCGTTCGTATTAATTATTATCGACAAATCTCTTTACTGTTCAGGCAAATAAGCCTCGATTCTTCACTTTTATATATTGATAAATGCATAGCCATTGCAAAATCAACCAATAATTTGAAGGGCCTGGCGAATGCCTATTTTAATAAAGGGATCATTAATTATTTATCCGAATCATTTGAAAGTTCACAGAAAAATTATTTATCGGCACTGGAGCTCTATACAAGCCTAAAAGATTCTGTTAATATTCTTGGGGTTTATACCAACTTAGGCAATCTTTACAGCCTGGGGTTCGATAAACAAAGCGCCATAGACTACTATATTAAAGCATTGGAAATCAGCAAGCTTATTAATAATTCAGCAGGAATCGCAAATAACTCAAATAACATCGGTTTAATTTATCGCGATCTAAAATATTATGATATAGCTACAGAATATTTGCACCGAACCCTTGAAATTGATCTCCGCTCCGGAAATCAGGAATTCATCGCGCAATCATATGCTAATCTGGCCAGAACATATCTCCCGGCAAAGAATTTTGAAAAAACATTTCAAAACCTGATAGAAGCCTATAACCGAATAGATTTTGTAAAGGATATTGATGTTAGAATAGAAATTTTATCCTGTGCAGGTGAATACTATCTGGAAATCAATAAGCCTGACTCAGCATTAAAATATATACGTGAGGGTATAAAAGTCGCTGATCAGTCAGGAAGAAAGAGAATGCTCACTTATACCTATTTCCTCATCGGAAGATATTTGATTTTAGAAGGTAAATATGAGATAGCGATTACACATATAAAAGAAGCCATAAAACTTACAGATTCTCTGAAAATTAAAGAAAACAAGGATTTGTACTTTGAATATATTTCAGAGGCCTATGCTAAATTGAACGATCATAAAAATGCCCATCTGAGCTTAATCACTGCCAATGCCATTCAAGATTCGATCCATATGGATGAGATACAGCTTCAATTGAGCAATTTCGAGAAGCAAAAAGAATTGGCAAGAATCCAGGACGCCTTTCAATTCGAACAGCTTAAAAAACAGAACGATTTTGAGAAAAGAACCTTAACACTTAAACTGACCACCATTTTTTCATTTATTTTAATTTTTCTGTTGGTTGCACTAATTTTTATTATGATTCGAAGTTCGAGGAATAAGTCAAAAGCAAATCTTCAGTTGCGAAATCAAAATGAAATTATTGAAAATCAGTCGGAAGAATTAAAAATGACAGTCGGGCAACTGGAACAAAACCAGATGGAACTAAAACAATCGAATACTGCAAAAGACAAATTCTTTTCAATTATCGCCCATGACTTAAAAAATCCATTTAATGTGATCCTCGGCTATGCCGATATCTTAAATACCGAATACGATGATTTTTCAGAAAAAGATCGAAAGAAAATGATTTCTGAAATTGACAAGGCTTCAAAAATCACTTTCAACCTATTGGATAATTTACTCACATGGTCAAGGGCGCAACAAGGCAAAATTCAACTTAAACCCGAAGTATTAAATGTTAAGGAACTTGTTCAAAGAAGCTGTGAACCTTATCAATTCAACGCAAAAAAGAAGCAAATCAATATTAAGAATAACATTTCCGAAGAGCTTGAAATTAAGACCGATAGGTTTACGGTATCAACGGTAATTGCAAATTTATTGAATAACGCCATCAAATTCACACCTGATCATGGCAGCATTAAAATTTCTGCCTCAATTTTCGATGGCCATATTAAATTTAATGTGGAAGACAGCGGGGTGGGAATGAGCAAAAAAGCTGTCAACAACCTTTTTAATTTTAATGAGAATAGTTCAACGAAAGGGACAAATGATGAAATCGGCACCGGTTTGGGGCTGATGATATGCTATGAACTTATTAAATTGAATAAAGGAGAAATTTCTGTTAATAGTGAGGAAGGAAAAGGAAGTATTTTTACTTTTACACTTCCAATAGCAAAAACAGATGAATAGTAAAGAAGAAGAAAAAATCCGAAAAGCTTTAAAATCAAAAAGTTGGAATGAAATAAAAACCTATGATTCGTGGCAAATCTTTAAAGTGATGTCCGAATTTGTTGAGGCTTTTGAAAAAATGTCACGAATCGGTCCTTGTGTTTCTGTATTCGGTTCTGCCCGTACAAAATTCGATAATCCCCATTATAAAACGGCCGAAAAAATAGGATCGCTTCTGATCAAAAAAGGATTTGGGGTCATAACCGGTGGGGGGCCCGGAATCATGGAAGCCGCAAATAAAGGAGCCAAATTAGCTGACGGTAAATCAGTTGGATTAAACATCCGTTTACCTTTCGAACAAATGCCCAATATTTATATCGACCACGATAAACTTTTAGAATTTGATTACTTTTTTGTGCGGAAGGTTATTTTCATGAAATATTCGCAGGGATATATCGTATTGCCCGGTGGATTTGGTACCCTTGACGAAATGTTTGAAGCCATCACTTTGATCCAGACGCAGAAACTGGTCCATTTCCCCATTATCTTAATTTCAAAAGATTATTGGGGCGGATTAATGGAATGGATAAAAGACAAACTCATTGCTGAATCCAATATCAGTCCGGAAGATCTGAATATATTCAGGGTTGTCGATACCGCCGAAGAAGCGGTCGAGATCATCGACGATTTTTACCTGAAATACGCACTTAAACCAAACTTCTAATTCGCTTATTCACATGCTTACAAATATTGCAATTGAAATATTACCAATTGAGGATGATGGTTTTCATCTGATGATCAAAGCAAAGATTAATGGCAAAAAAGCGAATTTGATCATTGATACCGGAGCTTCGCGTACTGTTTTCGATGAATCGCTGATCAGAAAGTACCTTCCAGAAAGTTATGATGATTTTGAAGTGAATGAGAAGTTATCGACAGGATTGGGTACCAATTCAATGAAAAGCCATGCTTTTAAATTAGAATCCCTCGAAATGGGAGCATTGAAAATTAAAGAATATACCGCCGTAATACTTGATCTGGCCAATATCAACGAATCATATGCAAAACTCGGCCTACCTAAAATACATGGGGTTATCGGGGGCGATTTGCTTCGTAAATATAAAGCTGCAATTCATTATAACAGCAGAAAGCTTAAACTCTACTTCTGAGAATTTCTTTGATTTTATTCATATCTTTGACATACTTAACCTTAACCTTAACCTTAATCTTAATCTCAAGCTCAATTCATGGCAAAAATTCTTATTATCGACGACGAACGCAGTATCAGAAACACCTTACGCGATATCCTTGAAAGCGAAAAATACAGCATTGATGATGCCGAAGACGGAATGATCGGAATGGAAAAAATCCAGCAAAACGAATATGATGTTATTCTGTGTGATATTAAAATGCCCCGTATGGATGGGATGGAAGTATTAACAAAAACGCTTGAGATCACAGATACGCCCATTGTGATGATTTCCGGGCACGGAACCATCGATACCGCCGTTGACGCCATCAAGAAAGGTGCGTACGATTATATCTCAAAACCACCCGACCTGAACCGATTATTGGTAACCATCCGTAATGCGATGGATAAATCAAAACTCATTACCGAAACCAAGGTTCTTAAAAAACAGGTAAGTAAAAAATGGGATATGATTGGTGAATCAGAAGCGATCACAGAGGTGAAGCAACTGATTGAAAAAGTGGCTCCTACCAATGCCAGGGTGCTTATCACCGGCGAAAACGGTACCGGTAAAGAATTGGTGGCCAGGTGGCTGCACGAGAAAAGCACACGCTCAAAATCACCATTCATCGAAGTAAATTGTGCCGCCATTCCAAGTGAATTAATTGAAAGCAATTTATTCGGGCACGAAAAGGGATCATTTACCTCAGCAATTAAGCAACGAAAAGGGAACTTTGAGCTGGCACATGGCGGAACTTTGTTTCTGGACGAAATCGGCGACATGAGCCTTTCGGCGCAAGCAAAAGTTTTAAGGGCCCTGCAGGAAAACAAAATCATGCGCGTTGGTGGCGAAAAAGATATTACCGTAGATGTTCGAATTATTGCCGCAACAAATAAGGATCTGAACGAAGAAATTGAAGCCAAACGTTTTAGGGAAGATTTGTATCACCGCCTCAGCGTAATACTGATCAATGTTCCGGCTTTACGAGAACGGATTGAAGATATTCCTTTGCTCGCCTCCCATTTTCTGGAGGAAATAAGTACTCAGGCCGGCAAGGCCCCATTAGAAATACAGGATGATGCCATCGCAGAGCTCCAGAAAATAAGCTGGACCGGCAATATACGCGAATTCAGGAATGTGCTGGAGCGATTGGCAATATTATGTGATAAGGTCATTACCGGCCAGGATGTCAGAAACTATGCCCAACCTTTGAGTCATAAGCCTAAAAATTAATTTGGAAAACCCTGCATTACATTCAGGCATAATTTTTGTAACTTAGCCGCTGATAAAAATTGTTTTATCAGATACATACCCGAACACGGGGCTGACCGGTTTTGACAGCAAGGAAGTGGGAATGTAAGCATGCCGAGGGTTGTGTACCTGCCTCGTAAAACCCAATACTCAACGCCATAATAACTGGCAACAATAATTACGCGTTAGCAGCTTAATCCAGAGATTAAGTTCCTGACTGCTTCCCGGGAAACCCAGCTCAGCGGTGTCCCGACCGAAGTATCATAAATGTTGAGCTAGCGAATACAAGGTCTTGGTGTATGAGCGAAAATTAAAAGACTAAGGATATGATAGCTGTTCCTTTCAGCGGTCACATCTCGAAAACCAATCAAAGGATAAGCATGTAGAAAGCGTTTTGGCTGCTTGTTTGGACCAGGGTTCGACTCCCTGCAGCTCCACCTTCGCTCTACGTAGCCTTGGCGAAGTAGAGCTTCGCTCTCTTCTTCAAGGCTCCTATGAGCTTCGGCGGACGCTGTCCACCAATAAAAGATAAATCTCTCCCCGCAATAAAAACATGTGGTACGTTTATATCTTAGAATGCAAAGATGGAAGGCATTATACCGGATGTACATCTGATTTAAAAGAAAGAATGAACAGGCATAAAAACGGTTTTGTGAACTATACCAAGGACAAATTACCCGTTAAACTGATAAGCTATATTGCTTTTTCAGAAAAACATAAAGCTTATTTCTTTGAAAAATATTTGAAATCCGGTTCTGGAATCGCATTCAGAAACAAAAGGTTAATTTGATCAACTCCTTGGCTACTTAGAGCGCAGATTGCTATTCTTTTTCACTCTACGTAGCCTTGGCGAAGTAGAGGCTAACTTCAAGGCTCCTATGAGCTTCGGCGGACGCTGTCCACCAATAAAAGATAAATCTCTCCCCGCAATAAAAACATGTGGTACGTTTATATCTTAGAATGCAAAGATGGAAGCCATTATACCGGATGTACATCTGATTTAAAAGAAAGAATGAACAGGCATAAAAACGGTTTTGTGAACTATACCAAGGACAAATTACCCGTTAAACTGATAAGCTATATCGCTTTTTCAGAAAAACATAAAGCTTATTTCTTTGAAAAATATTTGAAATCCGGTTCTGGCATCGCATTCAGAAACAAAAGGTTAATTTGATCAACTCCTTGGCTACTTAGAGCGCAGATTGCTATTCTTCTTCGCTCTACGAAGCCTTGGCGAAGTAGAGCAGATAACTATTCTTTTTCACTCTAAGTAGCCTTGGCGAAGTAGAGCAGATAACTATTCTTTTTCACTCTACGTAGCCTTGGCGAAGTAGAGCAGATAACTATTCTTTTTCACTCTACGAAGCCTTGGCGAAGTAGAGGCTCAGTTCAAGGTTCCTATGCGCTTCGGCGGACGCTGTCCAACCATAAATTTTAACCGCTCCCCACCGTTTTTTCAGATTCCTGAATACAAAAATCAATATATAGGTTAATCCACTGAAAACATATTATTTACAAATTCATATAGCCCAATCATTAATTGTTCCCATATAAAATTTAAATTAATCTATCTAGGTAAATTACCTATGATAATTTAGGTGTAATACCTATATCCTTTAAATATATCGATACTACCTTTATATTTTTAGCCTTCATTTTTAACTTTTGTGTGAACAATCACTATTTATTGATTTTATTGCTAAAGTACAATGTTGATATGGATTGTTAAACAAGAATTGAATGAGTGTTTTTTTATGGATGGAATGATTGCAAGAAATTTATGTCTTACATCTCCACAATCTCTTGATTTGGAGTTTGAAAGATCGTAAATTAGTATAAATACTGAATAACAAAAGTAATCCCTATGGCCAATCAACAAAATTCCGGATCAAGCAAATTTGTGCTATTCAAACTTAAAGAATTTAGGTATGCAATCGATCTGAATGCCGTTGAAAGGGTTATCAGGGCTGTTGAAATCACACCTTTACCAAAGGCTCCTAAAAAAATTATGGGGGTCATAAACTATGGGGGTGAGATCATTCCCGTAATCAATATTCGTAAACTTTTTCATTTACCCGTTCATGAGATTAAGATATCCGACCAATTCATCATTGCACGAACATCAATGCGCCTCATTGTGCTTGTCGTTGATTCGGTGACCGGAGTGACAGAAATTTCAGGCGATCAATTGAACAATACTGAAAAAAGCATTCCATTTGCAGATTATATTTCCGGAGTAACTGTTTTAGAAAACGATATTATTCTAATCAATGATCTCGAAAAATTTCTATCATTCAATGAGCAGAAAATACTCGACAGGGCCATTAAAGATACCGTACAATGAAAACAAGCCTTTCAGATCATCTGCTAAGTCAGTTAAGCGATTTTATTGAAAGTAATCTCGCCCTTTATTTCCCGAAAGAAAAATGGAATGATCTGGAACGAAATATAACGAATGCTTCTAAAGAATTTGGATACCCCGATGTAATCAGTTATATACATCACATTCTGTCTTCCCCTATGAGTCGTTTAAATGCTGAACAATTGGCATCGCATTTAACAATTAGCGAAACTTATTTTTGGCGCGAGGCTTTATCTTTTAAAGCACTTGAAGAAACAATTCTGCCTGAGGTTGTTGAGCGCGGCATTCAAAGAGGAAAACGTTTAAGAATATGGAGCGTAGGTTGTTCAGGCGGAGAAGAACCCTATTCGATCGCAATCGCATTGTCAAAATTTATTCCGAACCATAAAGAATGGAATATCTCCATACTGGCGACTGATTTTAACCCTAAGATATTACAAAAAGCCAAAGCCGGAATTTATGGTGCATGGTCATTCCGAAGTGCCCCGGCCTGGTTGAAAGAGAAATATTTCCGACCAACACATGACGGGAAACATGAAATTATTCCGGAAATCAAGCAAAAAGTGAACTTCGAATATCTCAATCTGGCCGAAGATATATATCCATCTCCCCAGAATAATACCAATGCCATGGATATCATTTATTGCCGAAACGTTTTAATGTACTTTAACCAGAAACGTTTTCGACATGTCGCTAAAGGATTATATAATTCATTAGTCGAAGGTGGTTATCTGATCGTTTCTTCAAGTGAGTTATCAACACAAAATTTTCCAGATTTTGAACCTGTTAACTTACCCGGCATTGTATTATATCAGAAAATATCCAAGAAAAATAAAAAAAGCAATCGGTTGTTTATTAACGATACTTCTTCTCCGATTGAGCAGTTAGATGTATCAGTTGCTGAAAATGAACCTTTTGCATTTTCAGCAACGCTACAAGATGTAATTAGCGAGCAGTCGGATCCCAGGGAGGATATAATAACCAATAAGCATACACCCATATCGGAAGATCTTGAAAAATTATATAACACGGGAAACTACCATGAAGTGATCAATAAATTGCAAAAAGAGGATTTAAATCTTGATGAACAAATGATGCTTATCAGGGCATATGCAAATACAGGAAAACTCGACCATGCATTGAATGAATGCCAAAAATCAATTGACTTGGACAAACTTGACCCCAAAATGCATTACCTCTGTGCCACCATAATGCTGGAACTAAATCAAAAAGATGATGCCATCACAACCCTGAAAAAAGCCATTTACATTGATCCTGAATTTGCGCTTTCCTATTATTCTTTGGGCAATTTGTATTTAAAAAAAGGGAACCTAAATGGTGCAAAGAAATGCTTTCATAATATTTTATCCATATTGGAGAAATGGAACAATGAAGATTTGGTTCCTGAATCAGAAGGAATCACAACCGGCCGTTTCAGGGAAATCATTAATGCTACTATTCAAACACATGCCTTATGACGAAAAAGAGTAAAACAGATACCGGTCAAAAGTCAAAAAACAAAAGTTCTAAAGATTTGTTGAAAACAAATCCGGTATCAACTTCAGCATTAAGAATTCAAGCAAAGACAAGTTCATCTGATGAGACTAACTCTGTATTGCATAAACGAGCACGTGTTTTGGCCATTGAAAAAAAACAAAGCGAATTGAATCAGGAAACTTTGGAAATCATTGTATTCAACCTGGCTTCCGAATCCTATGCCATCGAAACTAATTTTGTAAGGGAAGTATATCCCCTGAAAAGCTATACAAGGCTGCCGGGTTTACCCGCTTTTATATTAGGAATCATTAATGTACGCGGTCAAATCATTTCTGTTGTCGATCTAAAGAAATTCTTTGCTTTACCCGAAAAAGGTATCACCGAATTAAACAAGGTGATTATTGTGCATGATGATCAAATGGAGTTTGGTATCCTGGTCGATAAAATTGAGGGAACCCGTTCATTACCTGTCCATTCCCTAAGTTCAAGTTTGACAAATATCACCGAAATTGGGGATGAATATTTGAAGGGCGTTACTTCAGACCACCTGATTATTCTTGATATGCAAAAAATGCTGAAAGATGAGAATATGATCATTGATCAGTCCATATAATTTAGTAAGAAAAAAAATAAATCAAATAAAACCAGCAACAATGAAAAATTTTGAAAATCTCAGTTTACGGGCAAAACTGCTACTCAGTTTTGGATTAATCTGGATCATGTTTCTGATCGTGGTACTGATAGCCTTTTATGGCATCCGGGAAGTTACTCTTTCAGAAAAAAGTTTGAATGATGTAAAATTTAAAATTGCACTTGAATTGCAACAGCTAAGATCGCATCAAAATTTTAACCGGTCACTGATACTGGAACTGATGCTCACGGAAGATTCAACGGAACAAAATATCATAGAATCAACCATCAATGCCAGGGCCGATTCAATAGAACGTATCATCAGGGAGGTATTGTTGCTTGACCCCGATCCTGCTTTTCAAAGCCGTGTTAATGAATTGAATGAGTTACAAAAGATATATAAGCAAACCCGAAGTGAAGTTATTAGAAATTTTAAGAACGGACAAAAACAAGATGCCAGGAGTTTTTTAACAGGAATTCAGGACGAAAGATTTGAGAAAATCAGGATGCTTGCCGTGGAAATGGGAAATAAGGCTAAAAAAGAAGCCCAGGATCAGCTTGCACTTGACATGAAAGAGGCCAGAAGATCCACCCTGATCTTTGTTATAATCGGCGGTGTAGCACTGATTTTCAGCTTGTTTATAATCACAACCTTAAACAAAACAGTGTCTCAGCCGCTTAAGAATCTCACTGAACTGTCTTCACGGATCGCTTCCGGAAATCTAACCTTAGAATTTAAACCCAATAGCCGAAAAGATGAAGTAGGCAAGCTGAACATGTCTTTTTATCAAATGGTTGAAAATTTAAGAACATCACTCAGAGAAATATCGGAGGCCATCAACTTGCTCGGATCTTCTGCCAGTGAAATTCTTGCGGCCTCTACCCAGGTTGCTGCCGGTGTTTCAGAAACTTCATCTGCCATCAGCGAAACAACTGCTACAGTTGAAGAAGTAAGGCAGGCCGTCCAATTGTCGAGTCAAAAAGCCAGCGGAGTATCCGACAGCTCAAAGCAGGTGATACAGGTAACCCAATCGGGACAAAAAGCTGTTGATGAAACCTCGACAGTCATGACCGATATAAAAACCCAAATGGAATCCATTGCCAACACCATTGTCCGTTTAAGTGAGCACAGTCAACAAATTGGTGGCATTATTGCTTCCGTTGACGATATTGCCGACCAATCTAATTTATTGGCGGTAAATGCAGCCATTGAAGCTGCAAAGGCAGGCGAACAGGGAAAAGGATTTTCGGTAGTAGCCCAGGAGATCAAGAATCTTTCGCAGCAATCCAAACAATCTACAGTTCAGGTTAGAAGCATCTTGAGTGATGTACAAAAAGCAACCACCGCAGCTGTGATGGCCACGGAACAAGGGAGCAAAGCAGTCGAAAAAGGGGTCAGGCAATCAGAACAGGCTGGTGAAGCTATCAGGAAACTGGTGCTGAATGTGAATGAATCCGTTCAGGCAGCCACTCAAATCGTGGCTTCGAGCCAGCAACAGGTGGTAGGAATGGATCAGGTCGGTTTAGCAATGAATAACATCAACCAGGCCGGAACCGAAAATGCAGCCAGCGTGAAACAGGCCGAAACGGCTGCTAAAGAATTGCATGAACTGGGGCAAAAATTAAAACAACTGGTGGAGCAGTATAAGATATAAGTGAATGGTGAATGGTGAAAAATGAAGAAAACGGCAGAAATATCAATACTTATAAATAATTAAAAGGATAAATATTATGGATCACAGGGAAGCTGAATTTCTGAAACGACTTGAAGCGGTTTTTAAACTTGAAGCGGAAGAACATATCCAAAGTATCTCTTCCTTATTGATAACATTGGAAAATAGCCCGGAAGCTCAGAAATCGACAGAACTGATTGAAACGATTTTTCGTGAGGCCCATAGTTTAAAAGGAGCGTCACGTTCGGTAAACCGTACAGACATCGAATCAATTTGCCGGGTTTTGGAAAACATTTTTTCAATGGTAAAAAACAATCAATTCGTATTGAATCCCTCACATTTCGATCTGATACAGAAAGCCATGCAACATATCTCAACATTAATTTCGGACGTTGGGAGTGTGGAGTCCAGAACGCAAGAAGAATTAATTGATCATTTACAAACCATCATCGAAACCGAACATAAAAATAAGTTTAATGTTGAATCAGATATTGCAATTCATAATTTACTTGAAATTAAAGACCGGATAAATCCGGAACCTGTGAAAAAGAGCATTAAAAAGCCAACAGAAACAGTAAAAAAATCAAACACAAAATTAAAGGGTGCAACTCCACCTGTTTACAAAAAATTGATTGAAAAAGCCCCGGCAGACAAAAGTCTTTTTCAATCGGAAACTGTTCGGATAGAAACCTCAAAACTGGATCCGCTTTTTCTACAGGCCGAACAGCTGATCCAGTCTAAGATGGCGGCCATTCAAAGGTCATCTGAAGCCAATGAGGCTTTAAATTTTATACGTTCCTGGAAATCCGAATTAAGAAACCGGATTTCTCAAAATCAAACTGTTACGTCAATTGATGATAGCGGAATAACGGATTGGAATTTTAAAAAACAGAATGAGCTTGAAAGACAGCTTAACCGGCTGTTGCATAATATGGATAATGATCAGCGCTCCCTTGCTCGCATGATTGATGAACATCTCGACTCCATGAAAACCATTTTGATGCTTCCGGTTTCCACCCTGGTTGCAGGATTTCCTAATTTGGTAAGGGATCTGGCGCGGACGCAGGGAAAAGAAGTGGAACTTAAAATGACTGGCCAGGAGATAGAAGTCGACAAACGAATATTACAGGAATTGAAGGACCCGATGATACATCTGTTAAGGAATTGTATGGATCACGGAATTCAAACACCGGATGAGCGTCAAAAATTAAAAAAGCCCTCAATGGGAATCATTCAAATTGATTTTTTAACCACCGATGGCCGTAACCTGGAAATAAAGATATCTGACGATGGTTCTGGTATTAATAAGGAAAAAGTCATTGAATCGGCGATTAAATCAGGTGTACTATCACCTCAGGAAGTGCAAAAACTGAGTGTACAGGAAGTCATGGCTCTGATATTTAATTCAGGCATTACAACCAGCCCTTTAATTACAGATATTTCAGGCCGAGGACTTGGCCTTGCCATTGTCAATGAAAAAGTTGATTCGCTCAACGGAACCATTACTGTTGACAGCAAACAAAATCAGGGGACCACTTTTAAGCTCAAATTGCCACTCACATTATCCACCCTCCGGGGTGTACTGATAAAAAGTGAGGAGCAATTATTTATGGTGCCGAATATTCATGTAAAGCACGCACTGAGGGTGCATAAGAATGATATAAAAACCGTCAAAAACCGGGATACCATTCATGTAAATCAGGATATAATATCGGTGGTAAGACTGAGCCATATACTTGGACTCAAAGAAAAAAACAATGCATTAAACAACAAAAACAGTTGGAGAACAACCGATTCATTTCAACATATTCTGGTGCTGTTTAATGCAAACAGACAAATGGGGTTTTTAGTGGATGAAGTGTTGGATGAACATCAGATTCTTATTAAAGAATTAGGTCGTCAACTTACAAAAGTAAAAAATATAAGTGGAGCAACGGTTTTGGGTTCAGGCGAGGTGGTTCCTGTCATCAATGTTTCTGATTTGATAAAATCAGCATCAAACGCAGGAAAAACCAGCTTGTTTAAGGCTGAATCAAAACCGGTGGAGAAAATTTTCAAAATCCTGGTGACTGAAGATTCTATTACTTCGAGAACCCTGATCAAAGATATTTTGGAATCGGCGGGTTATATTGTTGAAACAGCGATTGACGGAGTGGATGGTTATACCAAGGCACTCATCGGAGGGTTTGATTTAATCGTGTCTGACATTGATATGCCACGTATGAATGGATTTGAACTGACAGCCAAGATCAGGCAGGATAAAAATTTATCAGAGCTGCCGGTTGTATTGGTTACCGCACTTGATACACGCGAAGACAGGGAACACGGTATTGATGTCGGAGCCAATGCCTATATTATTAAAAGCAGTTTCGACCAGAGTAATTTGCTGGAAGTCATTAAAAAGTTATTGTAAGTGTTTAAAATGCAATTAAATCTATTTTTTAAAAAGATTAAACATATGAGCGATCGCACTAAAAATTGGACCATTAAACGAGTTGACAAGAGGGCCGATTTGCTTCATTTAATTGTTTCATTCACAACAGATTTCTCATTTAAACAACAGGCTGATAACCTAAAAGGCTACAAGCTGTCAATATTAACAGACGCTAAAATATTGAATTCATATGATTAAAGTACTTATCGTCGAAGATTCTCCGGTAACCCAGGAATTATTGGCTTATACACTGAGCACTGATCCCTCAATAAGTATAACCGGTTTTGCCAATAATGGAGAAGAGGCATTGCAATTAATTGAAAAAGAACAGCCGGATGTGATTGCAATGGATTGGCAGATGCCTAAATTAAATGGCTTGGAGGCGACCCATCGAATTATGGAAACCAGGCCGATCCCAATCGTTATCGTAACCGGAAGTATCGCATTGAATGATACAACCGTTACATTCTCACTGATGGAGGCCGGAGCATTGGCCATCGTTAAAAAACCCCATGGCATTCATCATCCCGATTATGGAAGAGATGCAAAAAAATTAATTGAAACCCTGAAATTAATGTCGGAAATCAAACTTGTCAGGAGATCTAATGCAAATCGAATTAACAAAAAAAATACAGTTGTACCATCAGTCAGTGAACATTTTCAATCAACAAAGCATTTACTTAACGATAAAAAACAAGATATACAAATTGTCGTCATCGGCGCATCAACCGGTGGCCCCCTGATCTTGCAAAAAATACTGAAGGGTTTGTCTAAAAATATTTCAGTGCCGGTATTAATTGTTCAACATATTACAAAGGGGTTTATCAATGGATTTTCAGACTGGCTTGGTAAAACAACCGGTTTCCCGATACATGTTGCTTCGGAAGGCGAAACATTATTAGCAGGACATGCATATATTGCGCCAGATGATTACCATACCGGAATTATAAACGGGCCCAAAATAAAATTGAGCAATCATTCGCCCGAAAACGGGCTGCGTCCGTCAGTATCATTTCTATTCAGATCAACAGCTGAAACTTATGGGACCGATGCAATCGGGATTTTACTCAGCGGCATGGGAAGCGATGGAGCAGTCGAATTAAAATTAATGAGAGATGCGGGTGCAATAACCATTGCCCAGGATCAGGAAAGTTCAGTAGTTTTCGGAATGCCGGGAGAAGCAATCAAACTAAAAGCCGCAAAATATATTCTTGCACCCGATGAAATGATAAATATGCTGAATCTGCTCATTAAAAAGAAATCCGGATAGTCCAGATTATTTAACGAAAAGAGAAACTGAACTATTGGCAAAAAGTGAAAGTGTACATTACATAAAAAGAAGATCATACATTAAAAAATAAGCATCCAGGCTATGAAAAATAAAACAAATCATAAAAATCAGGGAAATCTGATATTAGTTGTGGAAGACAGTCCGACCCAGGCCGAACAACTAAGGTATATCCTTGAGAAATCTGATTATGAAGTCGTTGTTTCAAAAGATGGAAAGGAAGCCCTTGAATTAACCTTAAATCTTAAACCTTCATTGGTTATTAGCGACATTATGATGCCGCTTATGAACGGGTATGAACTTTGCAAAAGAATTAAATCGGATAAAAATACCAATAACATTCCGGTTATTCTGCTCACTTCATTAAACAATTCGCAGGATGTGATCGAAGGCTTGGTATGCGGTGCCGACAATTTCATTACAAAGCCTTATAACGAATCTTACCTTCTTTCGCAAATAAGCCAGATTTTACAAAATGAGCATTTAAATAAGAAACAGAAAATTTCAAAGGATTTGAAAGTTTCAATTGGCGGCAAAAATCAACACATCGCGGTTAATGAGCAACAGATGTTTACCCTTCTGATCTCAACCTACGAAGCCGCCATGCATAAAAATAACGAACTGATTAAAGCCCAGGATGATTTGCAAAAGATAAATGATAGGTTGGAAGAATTGATTGAAGAAAGAACAGCAGAATTGACAAAAGAAATAACTGAACGGAAACTGGCAGAAAAAGAAGTTGACCTTAAAAATATCAAACTCGAGAAGATTAATGCTGAAAAGGACTTAATGTTTTCCATCATTGCCCATGATCTGAAAAGCCCCTTTAACTCATTCCTTGGGTTGACAAATATTTTGGTTGAAGAAGCCGTAACACTGCCAAAAAGTGAATTGTTTGATATTTCAAAACGTTTGAATGATACGGCCAATAATTTATACCAGCTCTTAGAAAATTTACTGGAATGGGCACTGATCCAAAAAGACTCAATCATTTTTTCACCTGCTGAATATTCGTTGTACGAATTAATCTCGAAAAACATAGAATATTTACATGAAAAAGCCAGAAACAAACAAATCTCAATCGTAAACGAAATTTCTCCGGGCCAAAAAATACTGGCCGACGAAAAAATGCTTAATACCATTATGCGCAATCTTTTATCGAATGCCATCAAGTTTACGAACCGGGGAGGTAACATCTATATAAATTCCATAAGAAAGCGTAACAAAGAGATTGAAATCTCAGTAAAAGATTCAGGCATAGGAATGTCGGATGATATTTTGAATAAAATATTTATGGTCGGTGAAAAAGTCGGGGTAAATGGAACCGAAGGTGAGTTGAGTACCGGATTGGGATTAATACTATGTAAGGAATTTGTTGAAAAACATGGCGGAAAAATATGGGCCGAAAGTGAAATAAACCAGGGAAGTACATTTTCATTCACACTATTAGAAAAAGGTCATCATGAAAAATAAAGAAATCACACGGGATCATTTATCACATATTTTGATTGTAGAAGACAGCCCCACTCAGGCTGAACAATTAAAATACACCCTGGAAAAATTCAATTACAAAGTGGTTGCGACAACCAATGGCATTGAAGCCCTGGAACACATAAAATCCAACAAACCATCACTGGTAATCAGTGATATAGTAATGCCTAAAATGGATGGCTATGAGCTCTGCAAAAAAATAAAGTCGATGGAGGGTACCATGGATATTCCGGTTATTTTGCTCACTTCGCTTTCCAACTCAGAAGATGTATTGGAAGGACTCGCCTGTGGGGCGGATAACTTTCTGACCAAACCCTACAATGAAGAATATCTTGTTTCACATATCGAACGAATTTTTGCCAGCAGAAAATTCGGCAATATCGAACGTGTGCGTGTCGGGGTAGAAATAATGCTTGGAGGCAAAAAACGCTTTATAACTGCCGACCAGCAACAAATGCTAACCCTGCTTATTTCAACTTATGAGGCTGCTGTTCAAAGAAACCACGAACTTACAGAGGCACAGGAAGAACTAAAAACCCTGAATGAAAACCTGGGAGAAATGGTAGAGGAAAGGACGGTTGAACTAAAGAATGAAATTCTGTTTCGTAAAGAGGCAGAAATCCAAATTAAAAAACTAAACAGGGTTTATGCCGTGCTTAGCAATGTAAACCAAACCATTGTCAGGGTAAAAGATAAACAAAGCCTTTTTGATGACATTTGCCGGATTGCAATCGAAGATGGTAAGTTCAGAATGGCCTGGATCGGTTTCGTTGACAAAACATGCAATAAATTTCTTCCGGTCGCCGCTGAAGGACATGCCAGGGAATATATTAAAACACTTAACATCGACTTAAATGATAAAATTACAGGTGATGGACCGATTGGGCGTTCGATTAAAACAGGAAAACATTATCTGGCCAATGATATTGCAAATGATCCCGAAATGATCCCCTGGCGCGAAAATGCCTTAAAATCAGGCAATAAATCGTCTGCCGCTTTTCCAATTAATCTTTTTGGACAGACTGAAGGTGCCATTATTCTCTACTCTGAAGAAAAGTCCTTCTTTGATGAAGCAGAAGTCAGATTGCTTGACGAAATGGCCGCTGATGTTTCGTTCGCACTTGAATTTATTGAAAAAGAAAAGCAGCGTAAAATAAACGAAGATTTATTGAAAAAAAGCGAACTCAAATACAAAGCATTGTTTGACAACGACCTTACCGGTAATTTTGTAGCTGATATTCAGGGAAATATTCTATTAGGGAATCCTGCGCTTGCCCGAATATTAGGTTTTTCTAAGGTAGACGATCTCCTGAAAGAAAATATAACCACATTTTACAGAAACCCGAAAGACAGGGTTGAATTTTTAAATACGCTCCGACGTGAAAAAAAGATAGAACAATTAGAACGCGAATTTATACTACGCGATGGCAGCCTTATATCTGTGATTGAAAATGTAATTGGAGAGTTTAATAAAAAAGGCGAACTTATAGGTTTAAATGGGTATTTATTCGAAAATACAAAACGAAAAAAAGCAGAACAAGAATTGATTATTGCCAAGGAAAAAGCCGAAGAAAGCAATAACTTAAAAACCGCATTTTTGAATAATATTTCTCACGAAATACGAACTCCGTTAAATGGAATCCTGGGCTTTGCAGAATTCATTGTTCAACCGGATATCACGGCGGAAGAGAAAGCCTTTTTCCTACAGACCTTAAACCTCAGCAGCCAGCGATTGCTTAAAACCATCACTGATTATATGGATACTTCCTTAATTGTATCAGGAAATATGGAAGTACATGCCAGGCCATTTGAAGTTGATCAAATGCTTACAAATATCCGGAACAAGTTTAAAAACGCCTGTCAGGAAAAAAAACTTGAACTAATCGAACAAATTCCGAACCCAGATAAAATTATATTGAATACCGATCATGAATTATTGGGCAAGGCTCTTTTTCATCTGCTCGATAATGCTGTAAAATTTACCAATAAAGGGAGCATCGAAATTGGTTACACCACTGCTGCAAGGAAAGAGCCTTTAGGCAACACCATAGAATTTTATATTAAAGACACCGGGATCGGGATCGCTGAGGAGGCATTGAATCGTATTTTCGACTGTTTTTCGCAGGAAAACTACTCAGATATCCGTGGACATGAAGGAAGTGGGCTCGGATTAACCATTGCAAAGGGGATCATTGAACTTCTGGACGGAAAAATCAGAATGGAATCCAGAAAAAACAAAGGTACTTCGGTATTTGTGAGCCTGCCCATTGAAAAAAGTGGATCTGCAAAAAAAACAAAGCTTGCTAAATCGGACCATAAACCATCGGGATCACCAGTCATTCTGATAGCTGAAGACGACAACAACAATTATGTTTACATCGAAACCGTACTAAAACAATATAAAGATGGTATCATCCGGGCGCACAATGGTCGGGAAGCTGTGGAATTATGCAAAAAAAATGATCAAATTTCTCTCATTTTAATGGACATAAAAATGCCGCTTATGAACGGACTTGATGCCACACGAGCCATAAAATCATTTCGTAAAGACCTCCCGATTATAGCTGTTACGGCTTATTCACAAAGCGGCGATGAGTATAATATTAAAGAGGCCGGATGCGATGATTATATTTCAAAACCCATCAACCGTGAACTACTCATGAAATTACTTAAAAAATACATGAACTGATACTACTTTTCAAATTCCTGGGATGGATTTGAACGAAATAAAAAAAACAGGGATAAAATCTCAGTTCTTTTCAGTAAGTAAATTCCGAAAACCAATCAAAGGATAAACATCTAAAAACTGTCTTGGCTACTTGTTTGCAGTAGGGTGCGATTGCTTCTACTTCGACAAAAACTAACTTAATTCAGCTTTTATTTCTATTCCCAAAATCCTTTGTCAGTTTTACTTTTAACCTGCAATGCTAATTTTAGTTAATATTTGTTAATGAAATCCTTAGGCATATGAAATAATCTATTTTTGTACTAAATTAATTCTGAGAATGAAAAATTTATGGTTTTTAGTTTTTCTGACTTTTTTTGGAGAAACACATGAGATCACCGATCAAAAACTAATTACAAATCCTGCTGAAAATACGGAAATGTCTATTCCGTTTAAAATTGAGGATGAAGCCGTCAAACCATTAATAAGTTTAGCCAATGTAGAGCTTCAGGAACATTTGAATCAAGCCATCAATTCAGATTCAAAAATGAAGCGATTAATAGCTCAAAAGAAAATGGCCATCGGATTGGTGCTGTTAAATGACACAAGTGATATCAGATTTGCCAGATTAAATGGTACAACAGAAATGTACGCGGCTTCACTTCCCAAGATTGCCATATTATTAAGCGCGATGGATGCAGTGGAAAAAGGCGAATTAACGGACTCAGAGAATCTGAGAAATGATATGCGATTGATGATCGCCCGCTCAGATAATGCAGCCTCCACCCGTATCATAGATCTACTTGGCTACGAAAAAATAGAAAGTGTACTCACAGATTCTAATTACCTGCTCTATAATGAAGAATTAGGTGGTGGATTGTGGGTTGGGAAAAGATATTCGAAAACCGGACGAAGATATCCGGATCCCTTGCACGGAATAAGTCATGCAGCTACTGTTACCCAGGTTTGCCGGTTTTATTATATGCTCATTAACGGAAAACTTGTCAGCTATGAGAAATCAAAGGAAATGCTGCAAATTATGGAAGATCCAGAATTACATCATAAATTCGTAAATTCATTAGAAACCATTGCCCCTAAGGCAAGGCTTTTTCGCAAATCCGGCTCATGGCAGAATTTTCACTCCGATTCAATCCTGGTTTGGGGACCCGAAAGAAAATATATTTTGGTGGCTCTCGTTGATGATGCCGACGGGGAGAAACTTTTGCGTCAACTGGTATTTAAAATTGAAGATATTATAAAAGCTTTAAAATAATGTCTATTTTAGATTGTGAAAGCGGAATAACCGAATGCATTGGATAATCCCTGAGCCCGAGTGAAAAAGCAAAAATGTTAAAAACCTTTAAATTCTTATTAAGTAAATTTTTTGACTTACGAGAGGGAGAACACAGACGTGCACTCCTCATGCAACTCAATATTTTTTTAATTATTTCTACACTGCTCATCGTTAAACCGACGGTTAATGGCTTGTTTATTTCGCGTTTTGGAGTTGAAAGTATGCCCTTGGCTTTCGTAATTGTCGCAATATTTGCCACTGCTTTATCTATTTTTTATTCAAAAAAACTCTCCAAAATTCCGCTCCAAAAACTTATTAAACAAACCTTGGTTATTTCCATTGTAACATTAATTGTTTTCGGTATATTACTCTCAATCAATATATTTGTAAGCTGGGTAATTTATCTGTTTTACATTTGGGTAGCATTGTTTGCCGTATTCTCAGCTTCACAATTTTGGATTTTAGCCAACCTGGTTTTTAATTTAAGAGAAGCAAAACGCCTTTTTGGTTTTATCGGAGCAGGGGCGATTGCCGGGGGTATATTTGGTGGATATCTGACCACCTTAATGGTACCATTGATCGGAGCTGAAAAACTTCTCTTTGTAAGTGCATTTTTACTGCTATTCTGTATTCCGCTTACACGGAATGTTTGGAGAGAAAACCTGACAGGAAAAGGAAATATCGTAAAAAAAACAGAGGGATTAACCGGTATTGATGAAAGTCCATTCAGGATCATTATCAAGTCTAAACACCTGACATACCTCGCAGGAATTGTTGGCGTGAGTGTGATTGTTGCGAAGTTGGTCGACTATCAATTTAATGCCATTGCATCCTATCATATTTATGATCCCGATGAGCTGACTGCTTTTTTTGGGTTTTGGTTTTCTACATTTAATCTGATTTCTTTGGTCATACAATTGTTTGTAACAAGAAAAATTGTCGGGGTTTTTGGAGTCGGAACCTCTCTTTTCTTTTTACCGGCTGCAATCTTTCTGGGTGCGTTTTTAATCATTTTAACGCCTTCGATTATCGCGGCAATTTTAATAAAAATGTCCGAATCAAGTTTAAAGCAATCAATCAATAAATCTGCAGTTGAACTACTGGCCTTACCCATTCCGCTGAATATAAAAAACAAGGCAAAAACATTTATTGATGTTTTTATTGATAGTCTCGCAACCGGGATCGGGGGATTGATATTAATTCTTCTGGTCAATATTTTAGAATTATCGGTTCCTTTTATCAGTGCCGTAATTGTATTGATTATTGGGGTTTGGCTATATTTTGCAATTAAAGTTCGTAAAGAATACTTTAAATCTTTTAGATTGAAACTCAAGCAAAACGACCATGATTCATCGGCGAAATCAATCAATTTTGAGAATGAGTCGGTGATTGGAGGCTTAATAAAAGTGCTTGAAAGCGGGAATGAAAAACAACAGTTGTGGGTCCTTTTAAAAATAAGGGAAAACCCAAATGAAAGATTGTTCAAAAATTTATGTCAATTACTCCATCATCCAAATGGAAAAATAAGGGCTGAAGCACTACGCAATCTTTATTTCTATCGAAATAAAGACATGCTCGACAGCATAGGCCAAATGATACATGATCCGGTTCAGGAAGTTAAAATACGCGCATTTGAATATCTGCTTGAACATAATCCGGAAGATCATCAGACCTTAATGCAACAATACCTTTCTGAACAGGATCATGAAGTTTGTGGTGCTGCTTTATTGAGCCTTGCAGGAGAAACACGTAACAATCCTGAATTAAAAAAGCAATATGAATTACTGAAAGTAGTTTCTCAAAAGATTAAAAATCTAACCGACGAACAAAATCAGGAAATTAGGAAACACAACATAAAAGTATTACTTGAAACTATTGGCGAAGGCAATATTTCGAGCCATTATAGCTTTATTCATAAATTTCTGGAAGATGATGATCCGGATTTGGTGAACCAGGCCATAAAATCTGCCGGTCTTTCAATGTCAGCTGAATTTATTGAGAAATTAATCTTCTTCATTGCTGATCAGCATTATTCAAAAAATGCAATAAATGCCCTTGCCAGGTACGGGGCAGAAATATTACCATTTTTACAATCCGAATTAAACCAACGCACTAAATTTGAAACCCTAAGAAAAATTCCATCAATAGTCGAACAAATTGATTCTCAGAAATCAGTCAGATTCTTATTTGCCCTTATTGACTCGGAAGATTTTCAGTTAAGAAATGAAACGCTCATCTCTCTGAATAATCTGAAGACGAACTTCCCATTTCTTCATTTTGACAAAAATATTATCATTCTACGAATTTTAGATGAAGTTCGAATAATTCAGGATACGCTCTCTGTTCTTTATTTACAAATTAATTTGGAAAATGAGCATCAAATCAGGCCCCAAAAAAATGCCGAACAATTATCAGATGCCCGAAAAAGCCTGATCAGTTTATTAGAGCGAAGGCTGGACGGTGGTCTTGAACGAATTTTTAGGTTATTGGGGTTAAAATACCCGATTGATGAAATTTCTTCGGCCTATAAGAGTTTTCAAAGCAATAAAGTTGATATTCGTATCAGCAGCATCGAGTTTCTCGATAATTTATTAGACACCCGCTTGAAACGTATTTTAATCCCAATTTTTGAAACCACAATTTTGGAAACAATTTCCAAAGAGGCACTCTCGAATTTGCACATTCAAATTCCACGCGAATTAGAATGTTATGCCATGCTTTTAGAAGGCAATGATATTAAAATTAAGTTGGCTGTATTATATCTTCTATCGTTTTTATCTGGAAACGAATACATTGAACTTGTAAAGAAACATTTGGATGATTCCAACAATAAGGTAAAAGATTTTGCTCAGAAAGCATTGGATGCTTTATTGTCAAACGCTTAAGTCTGACTATTTTTTTCTGATAATATCGTCAATTTGGCTTGCTAAATTTAGATGATCCAAATTTGAATTTTTCCGAAGTACATTCGACATCAGTGCCACCAGATAAACTGTTCCATCAGGGTGCTCAACTATGGCGATCGAATTCATATAATTCTGAACATTCCCTGAATACTTTGCACACACAAACCCTTCTTCGGGTTTACATTGGTATAAACTGCCTGATTTAAAATAAACAGCCGCCTTTACCAGCCTTTGTGAAGATGCATATCTGATGCGGTTATCGGTCATGTATAGCAATCTTTTTATTTCAAGACTCGAATTCTCATCAACGATTATGCCCCGTTCAAGTGCAATCAAATATTTCATCAAAGCACGTGGGGTTCCGATACTTCCTCCTTCACCGGCAATAAACGATTTTGCCCCCTGCGTAAACATGCTCCCCAACCTCCATTCTTCCCTTGCAATACCTATTGCTTGCAAAGGTTCATTAACAACTAAAACAGCCATTTTCCGAAGTGAATCTTTGGGGAATGATTTAAAAAATTGTGTGGCCCTGTCTTCATCAAGAGCCGGATAAGAACTTCCAAAATGCCGCATTAAAATTAATTCGCGCCAAACAACACTTGCCGCGCCGTTATTACTCACCGACAACATATGGTCGGCCCATTCATAAAGTGAAAAAACATCTTCTTCCCGCACCGTTCTTTTAAAAAATTCCTTTGTATCAGGATTGAAGAAGGGAACCGTATGTTCATCTGCGATGGCCCATCTTCCAGCCCTTACAAATTTGGTTTTAAGCAATTGCTGACGTTTCTCGAATGAATCGGGGTAAATCTTTTCCAGCTCTGCAAACAGACCTGCAATTACCGCAAGTTTACCAACGCTTCCCGGCTGAAAGCCTTTATTCTCCTTAAAGCTGGCATATCTTATTTTTTTACCCGGTGTTATATCAAGCAATGAAATGGAATAACTTTCGTCAAGATTTGGAAAAAGTTCCGACAACCATTTTTGTAATTTAACATCAGTGCCAGGCAAAACCTGCAAGCTATCTCCCTTTTCATTGAGGAGTTGCAATTTTATATCCGTAATTGATTTTCTGGCGCCACTGATCGGTTGAACCCCCGTCATCTCTCCATTCATGATTAATTGAAGTCTTATCAACCTTCTTATTCCACTCATTACATAGCCATCAATGGGATAGGCCTGTATTCCCGCATCAGCTGCTGTATAGATTATAAAGAATAAGATAAGCAAGGCTTTTTTTGCAGTGAGGTGCAATTTAGCCTTATTCATTTTAAAATTCCTGATCGCGTGCGTCTTTACCATAAAATCCTTTATTTAATTTTCTCTGAAAGTATAAACACTTGAGATTCATCTATTCTTGGGGTGATCGACTCCAGGTATGAAACTCCCGCCGCATTCCGGTTTTCGACAAAGGGTCTGACCTGAAACAACCAAAGCTTATTATTTAAAAATCCCAACTCAACATCAAACGGTTCTTTCATTCCCTGACTCTCTTTCATCTTTTGTTTCAAAACTGCCGCAAAATTTCTGATCTGATGCAAGTTAACCTCATTTAAAATTGAATTTTCGAAAGTTGCTGCCTGCTTATAGGTCCCACCTTCGACGGGCAACATATTATAGGAGGGTTCGCGCGAAGGCGCCAGTAAAATATTTTGGCCATCTTCTCTTAAGAGATACGATTCTGCTGATTGTCCGTCAACGGCACCACCGGCTCCTCTGCTAAAGGCAATTGTTAAATCCGACTCATCGCCCATACTTACCCCTTTTGTTATTAATACGCCCGAATAATCAACATTTACACTCGGGATAATTAAGATTGAAGGATAAACATTTTCGGGATTTAACAAATAACTTTGCCGCCATTGAAAACTTCGTTCACTATAAGGCGAAGCCCAAACCTGGTTAATTCCTTTCAGAATTTTTTCTTCATCCAGCACATTAAAAAGGGTGAGATTCAATCCGGCTCCCGTAAAATCTTTCAGGTCCTCCATATTGGTATCGCTTCGTAAAAATACGGGCAACTTACCAAGGGGCCTGCCAAAGATCGAATTAAACTGCGATTTCAAATCATCCACAAAGGCCGGCATAAGCGGCATTTTTAAGATCGCGTTTCTCAATATTTCCAGCTTAGCGAGTAAAAATTTATTAATTTCTTCATTGGGTATTTTTTGTCTTTCCATCTGCGAAGCCTCTTCAAAAGCAACAGTCAGAAAGTCCCAATAGGAAATCTGCTGATTGGGCATCATCTGATCCATATGCTTTCTGAATATACCGAAGGGGATGACCAGTCCATCCACTACATTCTCAGGGAACATTAATTTTAATTGCCCCAGATTTGCGGCCTTCGGGCCACAAATTTCACCCGAACTTGATGCATTCACCTGGTTTAAATTCAACACCCTGCTTTGTTTTAAATCCATTTTATGAACCGGAACCCGAATCTTATTCTCCGATCGCTTTTTTACTTCAAATAATAATTTTTCTTCCCGGCTCATAGATTCCGCCAACTTCATGAGCACATTTCCTTTACCGGTAACAGCATAAAAAATCTCCTGTCCCGAAAAAGGCTTTAAAGCAGCCAGGTTCTGGAGCGATAACACCGAATTGGGAATCCCCAGGTTCCGCGCCAGTAACTGAACGTGTGAAACCAGGTTGCCTTCATTCACGGTTGCAATACCGGCCACAGGTTTCAAATCAGAAGGAGGATATTGAAAAACATAAATTTTATCCGCAGCAATCTTTAATCCTTCCGGCGAATCTTCAACCTGAAGTATTCCTTTTGAAAAACCCGGGTTGATTCCCCTAATGCCACCCTGGTCCTTTATGTTAAATACTTTGTTTGTGAGTTCTGATTTTTCATTAATAAAATCTCCTAACATCCCGACACTTTGCCCCAACTGCAATAATATGGTGGATCGAATTAAATCGTCGGTAAAACCTTTAACCAATGGCTCAAATCCTTCAAAAGTTTTAATCTCATCCGCATAATTGACAAGAATCATTGAAGTACTCCATTCAACAATCCGTCTTGAATTGATCAGATATTCATTTAATTCAGCCAAGGAAATATCATCTTTTGCAAAAGGCTTTATCCTTTCGGCAATTTTATCCCATTCCCATAACTCGATAAACCCGCAACCGGCAGCTGCCATGGACAGGTAATAATTTTTTTCTATTAAATCAGAAAGTGTTTGCACTTCCCAGTTCGGCAGTTCTTTAAAAATATTCTCCTCAAGCCTGTTGGAGAGATCAAGAAGAATAAACTTTGATTTGGCTGTTGCACTTGAAATTGATTTTCTGACTTCTAACAATAACTCTGCGGCCAATTTTATCTTTTGTGCTGCAGATGTTGATTTATCAAGCTCACCAAGCACTGATTGCAACATTTTCCCATGGGCAGATGTCGCACCTAAAAGTTTTACATAACTGCTGAGTGATTGCCAGTCAGACGATTTATACAGTAGCTCCAGCTCCCTGATAAGTTCGTCGAGCTTAGCATTAGCTTCCGCCGACAGTTGATTTGCATTATTTGATTTAAAATCTATTACCTGTTGCAAATCTGAAATATCCGGTTGCCCGTGAATCTTAATTCTTAAATTCATAAATTTTGGATTACTCTCAGCAATCTCCAGCGACAGAGCCCGTACTTTCTGAATATTTGAGTTTTCCGTTTTATGAGGTATATTTTTGAAAGTTTGCTTGATTAAATAAAAATTTGTTAACTCAAGCTTTTTATCCGCCAAAACCCAGTTTAGAAATTTGACTCCCCATTCATTTTCATCCTCATCCTGAAATGCACCTCTGTAAAACCTCGCCTTTCGCAATATCCATCCGTTATCTATTGCTATTAGGAATTTTTCCAATTGATATTGCTTGAGTCTGGAATATTGATTTTCTTCATCCAAAAATGCGGAGTAATCGGTTGTAGCTAAAATTTGACCCAAAAAAACATGATTTTTTTTAGCCAAAGATTCGACCCAATCCTTATAGGTTGCGCGCTGTAGCCCTCCTTTTTCCGGACATCTTTGTTGAGGTGGCACTTTTGAACCATCCGGACAAAACCACATGATTTGCTGGTAAGGTCCTTTTAAATCATTCTTAAAAACAGCAATTTGATTTTTAATTTCAAGATCATCAATCTTCTGAGAATTAACATTTCCTGAAAACAATATCAATATTATAAAGAGTATTACTGCCCGTTTCATTTTAAAAGTTTCGATCATCTTACAAATATAATTCATAATCATCCCAAATTCGGGAAATAATAAAAATCCAAAAATACAGACGAGCTTATGATATATAAATAGACCCTTCACACCTGATTTTGAATCCACAAAATAATTACAACACTAAGGATAGAAAATGTTTCTTTCACCGGTCATCAGTCGAGAACCAATCAAAAGAGAAGCATACAAAAAGCATTTAGGCTTTTGGTTTGGGCCAGGACTAGACGCTATGCAATTCCACACTTACCTAAAAAAAGCTGACCCATGGTCAGCTTTTTAGATTTATTGTGTATTTCTCAAATCTGCCCCTTTTCTGCGGCCTTTTTTAGTTTGTCGTTGGCATAAATGGCAATTTCAACCCTGCGGTTCAAACTTCTGTTTTCAGGCGTATCATTGTCGACCAGTGGCTGGTTTGGGCCATATCCAATGGTCTTGATTCTTGGACTGAGAACAGCATTTGAAGTCAAAAATGCAGCTACGCTGGCTGCCCTTTTTTCCGATAAAGTTTGATTAAAATCAGCCGGTCCTGTGCTATCAGTATGGCCTTCAATCAGTATATTGGTATCTTCATATTTATTAAGAACAACCGCCAATTTCCCGATATTATCTTTAGCAGTGGCACCCAACTCACTCGAATTAACTGCAAATAAAATTCCCGAATTAAAAGTGATCTTGATCCCTTCCCCTACCCTTTCAACTTTTGCATCCTTTAAATCTTCCTGCATTTCTGCAACCTGTTTGTCCATATATTTCCCGATCAGCACACCGGCTGTTCCGCCAACTGCAGCACCAATAATGGCACCGGCAGCCGTATTATTTGCCCATTTTCCAATCAGGGCTCCTACCGCGGTTCCACCGGCTACACCAATGGCTGCGCCTTTTTGTGTATTATTCATGGTTTTGCATCCCACCATAAACTGGAGCAATAAAATGATAGCAATAACTATTTTTAACTTTTTCATTTTTAATGGTTTTAGTGTTGATCAAATGTATTGAAATTAAAGTAAAAAATCAATAGACAACTGAAGGTCTCATATTCAATTTTTTGATTTTTAAATTATCATTCTTATATTTAAAAATCCTAAAACCTAACTAGCTATGAAATTAAAATCTATTCTAACTGGGTTATTTTTTTTATTTATATTATCTCATTTCTCATATTCCCAAGAACAAGAAGATATAAAATACGATTTTTCCAATTTTAAACCCATTACTCCTGAAGCGTTTGTAGAAAGTTATTTTGGCATACTGAAAGAAGCTTATGAAATAGACCCCAATTCAATTACTGAAGGAATATATAAAATTGTAAAACCACCACCTGAGGGAAGTCGTTACAGACCCACTGTTTACATGATTCAATTATATTCTGCACTGGTTGAAGATGCAATTTATGAATGGGCACAAAAATCAGGTTATGACATCGCTTATACCGTTTATACTGGCAGTGAAAATTTTAGCGTCATATCGGACTGGGGTAATCATCTTGCGCCAAGCCTTGGTCATGGGCGACACGTATCACATCGAAGTCCTGATAAAACAATACTTGAAGAATTCCAGGAACAAAACAGCAAATATACCGGGGAAGTGACAACTACTGGTAACAGAACATGGGTATCAAGTGTCAACGGCATTCCGGCCTTATTTTCTATAGGCCGTGCTATAACTGCATCCAGGCAACGAGTTATGGATGAACAGAAAATATTCACTCCTAATAGAGATGCTTCTAAAGGCGATTGGATAAATTATTTTACAAGTAATTCAAACAGTTTTAGCGGATCTATCAGTCTAATGGATTCAAAATATGGATCGTGGAGTGCGTCTTGTGGAAATTATAGCGAAACAAGTCCTGTTACTGGAAGCGTTGGTCCGGCTGAATCAATGCTGTCATCAGTACTCTCCTATTGTGAAGCAAAAATAAATACGGCCCAACAGCTATTCTATAAAAAAATGGGAATTGAAGTTGAAGAAGCAGAAATATCGGATGACAAAGGCAATGAGATTGTTGTTGAGGTGAGTGCAGATGGATATATTACCGAAACCCGTGCCTTGCAAAAAAGAGATTTGGAAACCTCCGAAATTTTGTTTAGCGGGCATATTTATGATAAAGAAGGAAATCCCATCGATAGTGCAAATGTCAAATTAAAAGGATTGGGGGCAGAAACCTTGACAGATGAGAGCGGGATATTTAATCTGTTCGCCAAAGCCGGTGGTAAAGAACCCTATTCGGAAAGCATGGACATAAAACTCCAGAAAATAGGAATAACCATCAGCCATGAAGAATTGGGTGATTATGATGAGAATAAGCCATTCGGAATTGTTTCAGACGGCTTCACTACGCTAATGCTTAAAGTGAATGCCAAAGGCATCCGACCAAATACAGTTTCTGTTAAACAACCTGATCTTGGAAGTTTTGTGGAACAAACCATGTTGAAAGTCCCCCTGGTTCTAGATGCAAATGGTGAAGGGGAAATGGAATATGTTCCTCCTGCCTATTTAACAAATGAAGATCTTAGTAAAAAGCTTGAAGTCCCTGGGCTTGGCCAGCTCAGTTTACCATTTCTATGGGTTGCCGAAGTCCCGATACAGTTTACCTACGAAGATGAAGAAGGTAATCCAGGAACCTTTGAAATAAAAATCTTTGTCACCAGGCCACCTGTGTTTCCAATCCACGGTTTTACTGGAGATTTGTCAACTTGGGCCGATTTAGCAGGATTTTTAAGAGAACAGAAATACAATTTTGTCTTGAGGGAATATTACATAGGCCCCGCCGATGAGTCAACCATTGAACGTCAATCCCAGAAACTGGGGCAGTACATTCAAAACACACAGAAAGCTTATCGGGAAAGTGGAATCCTTCAAACCAGGGTTGATATCGTGGCACATAGTATGGGCGGACTCATCAGCAGGCATTATATCAGCAACATGGCTAAATACGGCACAAAAGCCGGAATTGTAATCCCTTATAACGTAAAACTTTCAAGAGAAGAACTGGCGGCACAAAGGTTTAAAACGCCGGTCAAGATAGTTGATATCCGAAAACTAATCATGGTGGGTACTCCTAATCATGGAGCAACATGGATTGATGGAAGAATTGGATATTTAGGTGCTTATTTAGGTAATGTTCATGAAGTCGCTAATTCACAGTTAAGATCTAATAGCCAGTTTTTAGCTAATTTAAATGCAGGAGAAAACGAAGGACGACATCTCGACGCCAATGTACAGTATGCCCTTTTATACGGGCGCAGAAGGCTTAAATCTCTTTACCCACCGGATAATCTGAAATTTAAATACACCGACCCGGTTGCCTTGGCACGTGGATATGTAACCCAAGATGATGGCGTCGTTATGGTTTCTTCAGCCAAATTAAATGGGGTTATTGACTATGCTTTTCCCGAAAAGATTGATAATCCATATGGATTTATACATTCACCATCTCTTAGTTTCCCGTTCGTAGGAGATAAATCAATTACGACTGACATCGAAATATTTAATAAAATAAATGAATTATTACTTGAAGACATAATACGGGTGCCGCTTAAAAATTCATTTGCCAAAGTTTTTGATAGCGAAGGGGAAGTCTATATGAGATATTATTCTTCTGAGGTTTGGCAGCCTCTACCTGCCAGCACCAATAAAAAACTTGAGCATTATTGGAGCCAGTTTAAAACCGGAGAAGGACATACCCGAATTGCTTTCTTCCAGAATAATTATCACTGGGGTTCTATCAACATCGAGCCGAACACCATTCTTCGAATTGAAAATGCTTCACCTGAGTTGGTTGAAGTTTATTTACAACAAGGAAAAGCAAGGTTTACCTCCCGAAAACAACAAGGGGGTAGCTTTGAAATAGCCATGGGTGATGAAACTGAAAAATGGTATAATTTCAATCCGAAAGCGTTAGTAATGGATATAAACACCGATTTTATTATCGATAAAAATGATTTTATAAAAGTTCAATCAATAAAAGGTGGAGTTTCTGTCGGGATTTCGGATGAAGTTGTCGAAAACATAAGAGGCAAAAAAATTGATGGAAACGAGGGAGTTGAACTAACTGCTACAAATGAAATGATTGACAGCCCATTACCTGAAAGCGGCTGGTGGTCAGCAATAGACACCTCATTTTTGCCGGATGAAAAACCGGTATCCGACCCGGATGTTTTTACCGATTCAGCCTGTTATATGAGGCCTGACATACTGGATGCGAACCAAAAAATGATCAACTCCTACAATGTGCTTACAACACTGATGAGCGAGGGGAAAGGTGATACACCTGAAGCGCAAACAGCTTATGCAAATTATAAGGCAGACAAAGATAATTATGAGATCATGCTGAGTAAATGTTTGGAATCTTCAGGTTTGATTTTTGCAAATCTGCCAATTAGTGAGGATTTTACACATGGTTGCATGAACTGGGACACCAGTAAAATGAGGCCGGAAATCATCGATGGAAAGTTGTTCTGGAACGTAGGTGAAAACAACCCTATTATCTTAAACAAAACCATTCCATTGCAAAATATTGTAATTGAATTTGACGGATGGACCGACAAAAACGGGATCGGCTTTGAATGGTTCAATGACGAAATAAAAGGTTATAATGTCGGAATCGGTGCCTATTTTAATACTAAATCGGCCATAGGGTTTAAGGATCAAGACACCTATGAATTCAGCTGGTTTCCGGGAGCACATTTAACATTAAGTTCCTGGCATCATTATAAATTTGTGCTTGAAAGCGATAAACTCGATATCTTTCTTGATGGCGAGCTAATCGGCAGTAAAACAATTTATCAGACACTCGCCGGCGAAGGTAAACTTAGTATTTCAAGCTATCAATCACGCATTGGAATCGACAATCTATACATCTATGCAGGCAATTCAACCATTTTATCGAACAAGCAAATTTCTCAGCAAAACCTGATCGAAAATGGAAGTTTCGAAGAAGGACCGGATATAGGTGGATATTTGGTAATGAGAGAAGGCGTAAAGATTCCCGGATGGGAAGTTACCAGGGCCACGGTTGATCTGACCGGCACTTATTTCAAAGCTTCTGATGGTGATCGGAGTATTGATTTGGTGGGCACTCCTGGTTTTGGAGCCATTCAACAAAGCATTAAAACCATACCCGGTAAAACCTATCAACTCAAATTTGATATGGCTGGTAATCCTTCGGGCGGACCAGTTATAAAAGAAATGGAAGTATCGGCTGGTGCAGAGGGTGCTGTATTTAAATTTGACATCACAGGAAAAACAAGTGCGGATATGGGATGGGAAGAACGGAGCTGGAATTTTACAGCAACAACCGAAGAAACCACGCTTATATTTTCGGCCATTGAGCAAGCAAATCCGACCAATTATGGTCCCGCCATTGACAATATACAGCTCTATGAAGTCACTGAAGGGGGAACTGCTTCGGAAGTAACATCTGAAGAGGAAATCGCAAAGCCGGTCCAGAATTTGGGTGAGGCCAAAATGGAGATACAGGATGTATATTTGCCAATCTCGGGATTTACAAATTTACAAATTGAGGCAACAAATGATCAGGGAGAACCGCTAGCCAGCCCATACCCGGTTAGTGTCAAGCTAAAAGATCAGGAGCAATTACCATTTGTTTCTATCGGTATCCCCAACGGTACCATCGATGAGAATGGAAAGTTTAAAACAATTATAACCATTGATGAACCAAAGATTGGGGATTATCAATCCATCAGTGAAATTCCATTTGAAGCAACAATTCAAGCGCAGGTGGTACATCCGCAAACTCAGAATATTGTTTTTGAAAAAGAAATAACTTTGCCACTCGGAATGATGCTGTTAGAAGGCCAAACACTGGGTCCTGATTATACTCCAAGGCAACAGCCGCTGCCTCCCGAGTTTAAGCCAACAAGCTACCAAATTGCGAACCAGGTTGATGAAAAAGGAAACTTCTACATTCTTTTCAATACGGCGCTTTACCTACAGGATATTGATAAATTTAAAAAGCTGGCGGAACGTACCCAGGAAGTTTTCAGTATGGATCAATTTGAATTCTCACTGGAGTGGTCAGAATCCTGTTCATTGCCATTGACCTATCATATACCCGATAGTATCAAAGCCCTGTTCACAAAAGTTAATCATATAAAAATTGGTAAGAACGGAATGATCGATCTGTTGAGTGCCGAAGAGCAGGAAGCACGGATCAAACAGTTAACCACACATTTCCTGGAACAAATGCCCTTGAAGCCGGAAATTAAATCTTTTGTGCTGTCCAAACTTGACCGATTGTTCTTCCGCTACGGTACTACTGCCATGCCTTATCCAGGTTTTACCGATAAACTAAGCTTTAGTAACGTCATCGAAGCACCGTCAAGCAGAAACGGATATTGGTCAAAGATATTCTTAAATGGCCCTCAAAATCCGGCATTTAATTCAATGCTGCACGCCATGGGGCATTTTCTGCAGCATGCCATTGTCCTTGAAAACTCCAGGTATTTTAATTTCCTTTCGGGCCGCTGTAATGGAGATGAAAAAATTTGGAACCATCAGCAGGATCTGCTTAAATATATGTTCGATAATTCTGAATACAACTCATTCAGCGAAGCGGGTGCCGATTTCTTCACCTATCTGATGTATAAATTCATTCTGCAAAATGAAAGCGGTTTGGCGAATAAATCTATTTATTTTCATCCGGGTTATCTATCAGAATTTGAAAATAATGCCAAGGCTATGAAGGTAATCCAGCAATATCCTGCCTATGCTGTTTCGGGTTCTCAAACGGCATTTTTGGTAAACTATTATAAAAATTCAACATCAAACAATCCGGCGAAAACTTATTCAGATTTCTTGCTGACACAGATTTTATTTGGGAAACAAACCATCGATGGCGAATCGGCGGCAACCATTAACGAATGGCTTTTGGCCAAAAGCCTAAGCTTTGATTCTGAATTTATTGTAAATACAAGCAACCCGACTTCAATGGCGAGTCAGTTCGGATTGGTAAAAGAAACAGCGCAAATAAGGCTCATTCCGACCGCTGATTTTGAAAATGCCAGTATTGAGATCAACGGCAATATGGTGACAAATTTTAGCCAGATTCCGGCTGCTCAAATTAAGCCGGCTACGATCATCAAAATAGTCTCGGGCACGTTTAAATTGGTCTTTATGAATCATGAAAAGATCAGTGTAATAGAGATGCCCGCAAATGCAAAAATCAAGATCGAATCATCCGAAAATATAGAATTGATGGAAGGGGATTTTGAATTTTATGCCCCCATTCCGTTTAAGACAGAGCTGGCCACTTTCAGGCCATCTGGCGATCGTTTCAGCCTTAAACTCGAAGCTGAACTCACAAGCATTGAAGTCGTTAATGGAGAATTAAACATTGTTAGTGAAAAGGATGATGAAGTTGTTCGTGCCGGTGAATCAACCACCATGAATAAAAATGGAAGGATCAAGAAACCGAAGCGAATGGAGAATCAGCCGGTGCAAAATCCTTCAAAGCTTGAGAACCCCTTTTTGAATTTTTAATCTGCAATACGGACACCGCTGTCCATTCCATATATTGATCGATAAATCCGATCTTTACGTCTATTTTATTTAGATAAGGATTTCTTTTTCATTAGGTTTATATGTTCAAAATTATAACCAAATTAAAACCTGATTATGAAACCTTTACCAGCAACTTTCAAAGCTATTTACCTGACAATTAGCTTTTTACTTATGTCTGGCTTGTGGTTGAATGCCTATTCGCAGAAAGTGCCGATCGATTTTAACAGCTTTCACGGATACACTAAAACCCAAAGCTATCTCAAGGATGTAGCCAATAAATACCCGGATATAACAAAACTGGTTGAAATTGGCAGATCAAACCTAAACCGCCCGATTAACCTTTTAATCGTTACGAATCAGAAGACAGGAACAACCATCGACAGCTATGTCGGCTTGCGCAATATGCGAAAAGAAGGCGTTGACAATGTACCCAAAATGACCAATGATTTGGGGAAACCAGGTTTCTGGATATCTGGTTCAACACATGGAAACGAATATACAGGCACCGAAGTTAGTTTGTACATCATCGACAAACTCCTTAGCGGCTATGGCAATAACGAAGCCATCACAGCCATGATCGATGAGCAGGTGTTTTATATCTGCCCCATGGTAAATCCCGATGGTGTTTATAACAGTGTTGATATTGGATTTCCACAAAGATATAATTCAAAATTAAGGGACGATGACGGAGACGGAAAAGTGAATGAAGACGGGCCTGATGATCTGAATGGAGATGGCTTTTACACCCAGTTCCGATACCTGGATCCCGAAGGAAACTACATCATCGACGATGTAGATCCTCGTATAATGATCAGGCTGGAAAGAGGCGAAAAGACCGATAAGGAACGATGGTCGGTAATCAGGGAAGATTTTGATAATGATAAAGACGGAAAACGTGGAGAAGACGACGAAACCGGTATTGATGTAAATCGTAATTTTCCTGAAAAATGGTTTAATGACGATGGATTCAGGGGCGGACAGGGCGATTATCCGGTATCTGAACCGGAAACGCGTGCACTCGTGGAATTTTTCACCAATCATACGAATATTTATATGGCCCAGTTTTACCATACTTCTGGTGGATTTACCATCCGCCCCTGCGGAACACAATCGCCAGCAAGCATGCATTCCAATGATGTCGCCGTTTACGACCTGGTAATGGGGAAAAAATACCTCGAACTTTTGGGCGAAGAAATTCCAAAAGCTTATCTATATCCCGATTCACTCAATTTTTACAAAGATGAATTAAGAAAAACTTCCAAGAATAAATGGGCCATCCAGCGCGGATATGAATTTACGCACGGCTGGACCACCAGTTACGATGAAATCGTTGATAAAAATCTGAAGTTCGGTTTTCAGGCCGACTGGGCATTTATGCAGATGGGGGTATATTCAACAACAACCGAGTTATGGAACATCATGAAAGATGTAAAAGGTATTCCTGAATTTAAAGGTGAAGATGCCCGTCTGCAAAACCAACGCGCTTTATTAAAATATCAGGATGAACAATTTGGAGGGAAACTTTTTGTAAACTGGAAAAAATACAAGCATCCCGATTTGGGTGATGGCGAGATCGGGGGATGGATTCCCATGTACGGCAGCAACAACGCTTTTCCGGGCCAGCCTTTGATCGATGTTTGCGAAACACACTGGCAATTCGAATTCTTCAGGGCACAACTGATGCCCAGGGTGATCATTAAAGATGCAAGTGCAAAGGTCTTATATTCAGGCACAGCATCCGAAGCAATGGCCATGATGAATAGCAATAAGGTGGATATCAAAAAAGGAAAATCAAAAGGCAATTATAAAATCGTGGAAGTTACGGCCACCATCGAAAATATTGGCAAATTAGCCACCCAAAGGGCCAATGGCGAACAACTGCCAATGAACCGTGAAGATGTTGTCTGGCTGATTGGCGATCGTGATAAAGTTACTTTCATTCAGGGAGACGCTTACCAAAAGTTGGGCGTGATCCAGGGCAAACTCAAAATACCGGCTTACAGGCCAATTCCGCCACGCGATCAATCGCAACAAAGAAGATATTATGGAATGGCTCCGCCAAAAGAACCCAGGGGTGAAGATCCCAAAAAACCTGAAATGGGATCGACCCGCGAAGTTAAATGGCTGGTTGCCGTTGAGGACAACAGCCCGCTACAGATTGTGGTGAGTTCACAAAAAGGAGGCACTCAAGTTAAGTCGTTAAACATTAAATAAGGAGGGAAAAATCATGAAAATAAAATACATCATCGCTAGTATGCTGTTAACAGTCTCTCTTGGTTTAACTGTTAACGCTCAAAAGAAACTGACCACCCAGCCGGGAGCCTATCATGGCGAACTTGATTTTGTGATGAGCTGGAAACATTATTATTCCTATGCCGAATGGACAAAAATCATGCACGATATGCAAAAAAAATATCCTGAGCTTGCCAGCATCGAAAGCATCGGAAAATCAAGAATGGGAAGGGATCAATACTTACTGACCATTACAGCAAAAAATACGGGAAAAGACACCGAAAAACCTGCAATGTGGGTTGATGGTGCCATTCATGGCAATGAGGTGAACGGGATCATGTGTTCTCTTTATACGGCCTGGTATTTGCTCACACGATACGATTACGACCCTTATGTGCATGAAATGGTCAATACCAAAACCTTTTATATACTGCCGGGACTGAACGTGGATGCCAATGCTTCCTACGTGGAATATCCAAACACAGAGAATAATCCGAGGGAGCCTTACCGCCCGGAAGATAATGATGGCGACGGACTTTATGATGAGGACCAGACCGAAGATGTGGATGGAGACGGCGAATTAAGCATCATGTATAAGGAAGATCCAAACGGAATGTTTAAAATTTCATTGGATGGAAGAAGATTTGAATTGATAACAGATCCGGCTGAAAAAGTGATGCGTTTCAACCGCATTGGATCCGAAGGATTTGACAATGACGGCGACGGAAGCATTAACGAAGACGACATCGGTGGACCCGATCCGAACCGGAATTTCCCGGCAGACTGGAACCTGGAGGCTGGAAACCCTTACCCAATGTCTGAAATTGAAACCCGCAATGTGTACGAATTCCAAATTGCACATCCGAACATCTTTGCCAGTTTCCATTTTCACAATACGGGCCGGCTGATCATGTTTACGCGCCCGCCCATTACCAGAAGCAATCAAAGTCCGGAGCAGCAGGCAATGGCCAATGCACGTTTTGAAGAGCAACTTGCCGAGCGCCGAAAAGAAAATAAATATGCCCAGGCCTTCAATTTCCAGGTTCTGAACGGATATGAAACCGATATGGAGGTACAGACCAAAATTGTGGAAATGGGTGCCCGTATCCTGAAAAATTACCGTCCCACTCCTTCCGGAGGTTCTGGACAGGCGCAGGCCTCCTCTTATCTGATGCTCGGAAATTATGCTTACCTGATCGAACTTTGGGGTTCACCGGTTTTTGCAGCCGATAAAAACGATGATGGCAGGGTGAGCGATGAAGAAATGGTTGAATTTGTGGATATCGAACTAAATGGCGAAGGTTGGATCAACCCTTATAAATTCAATCATCCCGACCTTGGCGAAATATGGATGGGCGGAAGCCTCAAAAAACACATTCAGCGAACACCTCCTGCAAGGTATATCGAAATGGAAGCTGAAAAAAATTCACAGTTTATCCTCTATTGCGTCAGTCAGTTTCCGAAAGTAGAAATCGATAAAATCGAAGTCACCCCTGCCGTTCACAATCTGTTGTGGGTGGATGTGATCGTAAAAAATGATAAGGTGTACCCGACGGTGTCAGACCGTTCGATCAAACTGGGCACCTATGTGAAAGATAAAATCTTCTTTAATGCATCCGGGAATATTCAATTGCTTGAAATTTCGGACGAACAATCAACGCTGCCAACCAACACCAGCACTGCAAAATCGAAAAGTTCGGGTGCCAGGGAAACAGAATTTTTACTGGGCAGCGAAGACAGCCTGCGCATCCGCTACCTGGTTAAAACCGATGGTGGCAATGGCTGGATCGAATTTAACACCGTTTCCGAAAACGGCGGCAAAGACAAAAAACGGATTGAAATTAATGCTGCTAAGTAAATTTAATTTGGTTAATTAAAGAAGCCTTCCCGCAACCGGCGGGGGGCTTTTTTTTGTTGCAGCTTGCAGGCATCGAGGTTCAAGTGTTTAGCTCTTATCTTGTCTAACGTCTAATGTCTAATATCTAACTTCTTTTATCTTTTATCTTTTATCTTTTATCTTTTATCTTTTATCTTTTATCTTGCGTCTTAAACTTTACGTCAAATATCTAACGTCTAACGTCTAACGTCTAATGTCTTAGGTCTAACGTCTTGTGTCTTGTGTCTTGTGTCTAACGTCTAATGTCTTTCATCTTTATACCCCACCCCTCAATCTTCTTAAAATCAACTTCTAATAAAATTATTTTGAAATTGATGTACATTTTACTTGACATTATGTATAATTTATTTATCTTTGCGTAAATTATTTATTACATTAAGTAAACTTATTTATACATTAAAAACAATTATCATGTCGTATAGAGAAAAAGAAAACATCATAAACATTTTCAGCGCATTGCTGATCACCGGTATTTATAGCTGGATCATTTATCAGAAACAATTGGCAGGAAGCATTGATTTAACGGATGATTTCCAAAAATGGGGAATTGTATTTTTGATTTATGCCGGGGTTTCAATCATTGCCAGAATTATCATTTACATTATTTTCAGCATTATAAACACCATTGCAACCCGCGAAGAAAAAATTCCGGATGAAGATGAACGTGACAAACTGATCAAATTAAAAGCCACCAGGAATTCAAGTTATACCTTCTCGATTGGATTTTTTATGTCAATTTTGGCACTTGCAATCGGTATGGCTTCATATTGGCTTTTTATATTATTTGTGATTAGCGGAGTGATCGCCGAACTCATTGATAACGGATCACAAATTTATTATTACAGGAAGGGAGTATAAGATGGGAAAATGCAATATTCAAAACAACATCCGCAGGCTGCGATTTAATGCAGATGAAATGACCCAGAAGCAACTGGCTGATCAGGTTGGGGCATCAAGACAGACCATCGTTGCCATTGAAAAGGGGCATTATTCCCCTTCGCTGGAGCTGGCTTTCAGGATCGCCCATGTATTTAATACCACCCTGGAAGAGGTATTTTCTTACGATTTTGGCAAGGATTAGGAATAGCCAAATTTTATCAGAAAACATACGAAAAACCATCAACAGTCACCGCTATAGAAAAGCTCATGAAGAAAATAACTGAAAACAAGCTTCTTAAAAATCATTTTAAAATTTCAAAAAGCCTGTTGCTGGGAACCAATTACAAAGCAATTTATATCTTTAGTAGGAAAAACAGATCCTAAGAACCAAAAAGTGAAGGAGAGAATTTATGGATTTAATCAAATCAAACACCATCAAATTAAAGACTAAAAGAACATTTCTTAAAAAAGGGACCTGCTCCCGCACATTTTTCTACATACTGAACCGAGAGTTCGGCCATCCAAAAGAACAGGAGGAAATAGCCATTGATCCCATGGCTGGAGGTATACTTCAGCAGGGTTATCAGTGCGGGATGCTTTGGGGTGCCTCTATGGCACTTGGTGCCGAATCATTTCGCAGGTCCGAAAATCTCAATCATGCCATCGGCCTGGCGATTAAAAGCACACAATATGTGATGGACTCATTCAAGAAAAGAGCCAAAAGTATTGAATGTGCCGATATTACCAATACCGATTTCTCCAATAAATGGAGCTTTGCAAAATATATGCTTTCAGGGAAATTTTATGGCTGCTTTAAGCTGGCCGGGAGATGGGCACCTGAAGCTATCAAAGCTGCACACGAAGGATTATCGCAAAAAGTTGAATACAAAACACCACCTTTAAGTTGTGCATCGGAAGTTATAAAGAAAATGGGTGGCACTAAAGAAGAAATGGCTATGGTCGCCGGCTTTGCAGGTGGAATGGGATTAAGTGGAGATGCTTGCGGTGCACTTGTCGCAAGCATCTGGAAAACCAAATTGGACGCAGTGAGGGAAGGAAATATAAAAACCACTATATCCGATCCTGTTTCACAACAAGTCGTTGATGCATTTTATAAAGAAACCGATTACGAGATTGAATGCAGTGCGATCTGTGGTAAAAGGTTTACGAACATCGATGAACATACCGAATTTATTAAGAGCGGGGGCTGCTCCAAATTAATTCAAGTACTTTCGGCTATTGACAATGCAGTACAGGTATAAGATCAATCCTGGAGCTTGTCCCTCTGTAATGAAGTTAAGTGGAATCAAAATCTAATCAGATGAACAAGAATCGAAGATCAGCAGCAATTATGGGTGTATTATTCTTAATTGCAATGCTAGCCAGCTTAATGGGTGGTGGATTTCTAGAAACCATCTTAGGATCACCGGCTTATTTAACGAATATTTCTGATCATACGAACCAAATTTGGACAGGTGTTTTTCTGGAACTGATCAATTGTATTGCAGTGGTGGGCATTGCCACGATGTTGTTCCCTTTCATAAAAATGCACAACCAACAAATGGCGATCGGATATGTTAGTTTCAGAATCATAGAAGCAGTTTTCCTGACCATTTGTGCCATCATTCCTTTATCAATTCTGAACCTAAATCAGGAATATTTACAGGCCGGAACTGCGAACGCTGCCTGCTTCAAATATGCAGGCAATTTAATGATAGCCGCAAGAGCAGACATTGCCGGTTTGCTAGCTCCTATTTTCTTCAGTTTGGGAGCACTTATATTCTATACTTTTCTATACCAAACCAAATTGCTTCCCCGTTTTATTTCTATTTGGGGTTTTGTGGGTGTGGTTTTAATTTTGGCGCTAAACCTGTTAAAACTTGATTTCAGCATCGGAATGATCCTGGCACTTCCCATCATTCTGAATGAAATATTTCTGGGTTTTTGGTTGATTATTAAAGGGTTTAATGAAGAGGCAGTAAGCGGCTGATCAGAAATAGCATACTTTTCATTCGTATTATGACATGTATCGGTTTTGGTGGTTTTAATGACCTGGCAAGAAAATTTACAGGATCTTTAATAAATCACTACTTATCTGCTTCTGAGGGTGCACTAATTCAATTTCTGAACTTAACTACTATATTAAAATATCTTAACTACTTAACTTATTCAGCTTAACTAATTGATTTATCCTTCTATACCAGCTAACTGTATAACAAATTCCAGTTGGACATAGATGTTTTACAGGTTTTTTTGAAAATTTACAGCCCAAAACTGCGACATTTTCAAAGTTCTGGTATAAAGAAGAAACATCATTTTTATAATTCAGTCAGCCATGTCGATCCTTTATAAAACTGTTAAACTTAAAAACAGCCTGAAGCCTGAAAAACCCGATATGTTTATCGCCGTGGGCAAAAGCCGTGGTGAGCTAAGCCTGGATTCGCTTTCAAAACGCATTTCATACTTGTCGACCGTAAGCCGTGCGGACGTTTATGCGGTACTGACCGTTTTATGCGACACCCTTCCCGATGCACTGAAAGACGGTAACATTGTAAGGCTTGGAAACCTCGGAAGTTTCATGATAAAGCTAAAAAGCGAAACGGCTACTTCAGCAAAAGAGATTAATGCACACAAGGTAAAAGGGCTCAAGCTGATTTTCAGGCCATCAAAAGAGTTTAAAACAGAACTGGAACATTTTGAGCTTGAAAAGTATGAACCTTAAGCTGATTGGTTCATGAAGGTCTGTTTAAAATATTTTATAGAATACCGGAAATATCCGTTGCTTGGGAAAATTTGAAACCTGACCAAATTAAGTGATGAAATCTATTTAAAATATCCTAACTTCACCTAAAAATTAATGCTGCTGACATGAAATCTAAAACCACTCTTTTGGTGGTGTTCTTGCTGTTTTCCATGAAAGTTATAACGCAAGAACCCGCTACTATCATTAAGAATTTAGAAGAAGTTACTAATGAGCCGGGCATCCATCATTACTGGCTCGAATTGGCAACCAATACCTATGGTTATCCTGTGTTGGTCCCGCTAATAGTGATGCAGGGAAAGAGTAAAGGACCGACATTAGGACTTACAGCCGCTTTGCATGGGAACGAGCTGAATGGTATCCCGATGATACACCGGCTTATTGAAAACATTGATTTTCAAAAACTAAAAGGAAGGATTATTGCCATACCGGGTATCAATGCGATATCCATATTGATGAATGAAAGAAGGTTTATCGATGAAGAAGATCTAAACAGAAATTTTCCGGGTAAAGAAGCCGGAAACGAGAGTCAACAATATGTGTACAAGATAGCCAAAAACATTTTGCCAGCCTTTGATTTTCATATCGATATGCATACCGCCAGCTTTGGCCGGATCAACACCTTATATGTCAGGGCCGATTTTAAAAGCGACACCCTGAAGATGATGGCAAAACTTCAGCAACCGGATATCATTCTCAACAGTCCCTCACCATCTTCTCCCAACGCAAGCACCTGGACCATCAGGGGCGAAGCAGGTTTTTACGGAATTCCAAGTATTACCGTCGAATACGGGAACCCTCAGGTATATCAACCTGAACTCATTCAAAGGGGTTATCTGGGCATCAGGAATACACTTAGCTGGCTAAAGATGTATGACGAACAAATGATTTCCGACCTAAAAGATGAAGCGGTTTATTGCAAAAAATCTTACTGGATTTATATGAAAGAAGGGGGTTTTCTGGAAGTTCTGGTTGATCTGAATCAAAAAATTGAACAAGGCCAAAAAATTGCCATTGTTAAAAATGGCTTTGGTCAGATTCTCAACGAATACCATGCCCCGGAGTCGGGTATCATTATCGGGAAGAGTACCAATCCGGCCAATATGAGTGGGGGAAGAATCATTCATCTGGGTATTCTTTATTAAAACATATTCATGCATTGGTTCAACCGTCAAATGGCAACATTAACCCTATCAATTAATTCGTTATATTTATAAGCTATGAACTCATATTATTTTCTGATCGGCCTCTGTATCGTACTGATTTTATCTTTTTTTGCGAGTGCCCTGGCAAAAAAAACCAATATTCCCAGTGCACTTATTTTAATGATTATCGGCGTCGGCATCCAACAACTGTTATTGAGTTATAATATCAGTTCCGAACTGTTTGAGACCCTTGAAATTCTGGGTATTATAGGACTTATAATGATTGTGCTCGAAGCAGCCCTCGACCTCGAATTAAGTTGGTCGAAATGGCCTATTATCTGGAAGTCGTTTACCATTGCAGCATTATCCCTTGGTTTAACTGCATTGGGTCTTTCGCTGGTCATACGGCTTTTTGTTCCAGACATGAGCATTATTTCATCTTTTATTTACGCCATTCCCGTTTCCATACTGAGCAGTGCCATCATCATTCCAAGTGTTTTTAATCTTTCCTCTTATAAGAAAGAATTTATGATTTACGAAAGCACCTTTTCAGATATACTGGGGATCATGCTTTTTTACCTGATCATTGAAAATTTGGATGTTGAAGGGGTCAGCAGATTAAGTTTCACCATCGGGAGTAATATTTTATTGACAATCTCCATCTCAATTGTTCTCAGCTACGTACTCTTGTACATCATTCAGAACATCAGAGGAGAAGCAAAATTTTTTCTGTTTCTGGCGGTTTTGGTGCTGCTCTATTCGGTCGGAAAAATATTTCATTTATCTTCATTAATTATCATTCTGCTGTTCGGTTTATTGCTCCGAAACCATAAGGTTTTACTTTTCAAAAAATTAGAAGACTGGCTGTATGATGAAAAAATTGACACCATTTTCGCTCAATTCAAACTTATCACCGTAGAAACTTCATTTGTAATCCGTACATTCTTTTTTGTGGTGTTTGGGATGACGCTTCCACTCGCCTCTATACTTAGCTGGAAGGTTTGGTTCATAAGCTTACTTTTTCTGGCATTGGCTTATCTTGTCAGATTTTTGCTTTTCAAGGCCATTGAAGGTAAAGATATTTTTCCACAAATTTTTATCGCTCCCCGTGGACTAATTTCAATCCTGCTATACTTTGCCATACCCGAATCACTTAAATACAAAGGTTTTGAGAGCGGAATCTTATTTGTTGTAATTATAGCCACCAGTCTCATTATGGCCTTTTCATTAATATACAGTTCAAAGAAGACAAAAGACCTAACGAAACCAAACGAAAAACCACTTAATATTTAAGCATGAAAAAATTTCTGTTTCTTTCGATTTTATTTATTCTGGCAGCGTGTACATCCTCCAAAAGTGTTAAGAAGGATATACAGGGTTTATACGAACCTGTTGAAATATTGAGAGATCAATGGGGAATCAATCATATTTATGCCGAAAACCAACACGATCTTTTTTTCGCCCAGGGATATGCCGCAGCCAAGGACCGGCTTTTTCAATTTGAAGTATGGCGCCGTCAGGCCACGGGAACCCTTGCAGAAATTTTGGGAGAACGTGAATTAAAGCGTGATATCGGAACCCGCCTGTTTAAATTCAGGGGCGAAATGAATCATGAAATGAGTCATTATCATCCGGAAGGCATTGAAATCATCACAGCATATACCGACGGGGTTAATGCCTATATTGATGAAATATTGGCCAAAACTGAAAATCTTCCCATCGAGTTTAAATTACTGAATATTTTACCCGGGAAATGGACACCGGAAGTTGTTATATCAAGGCATCAGGGCCTACTTGGGAATATTGGTTCGGAATTGCAGATTGGCCGTGCAGTTGCCAAATTAGGCGCAGAAAAGGTTAAAGATTTGTATTGGTTTCATCCAAAAGATCCAAATATACAACTGGATCCGAAAATCAATCAGGAACTGCTTTTTGATAACATACTGGATTTATACAATGCCTACCGAAGACCGCTGCGCTTCAGGGCAGAAGACATTGATCCTGCTTATTTAAATTCGCAGGAGGCCATGGCTTTAAGCATGTCCGAAATCCCAACAGAAGATTCATTATCCATCGGAAGCAATAACTGGATCGTAAGTGGCGACCTGATGGAAGGTGGTAATACCTATATGGCCAATGATCCGCATCGGACAATTGCCGTTCCATCGCTCAGGTATATGGTACATTTGGTTGCCCCCGGATGGAACGTTATTGGAGGAGGCGAACCCGAAATCCCGGGTATTTCAATCGGGCACAACGAATTCGGCACATGGGGCCTGACTGTTTTTAGCACCGATGGCGAAGACCTTTATGTTTATGATTTAAACCCCGCAAAGCTGAATCAATATAAATACAAGGGTTCATGGGAAGAAATGAGCTCCGTTAAGGAAACCATAAAAGTTAAAGGAAAAGATGAGGTTGAAGTTGAATTGATGTACACAAAACACGGGCCGGTGACCTATATTGATAGCCTGCACCTAAAAGCATATGCGGTTAGATGTGCATGGCTGGAACCGGGTGGTGCACCCTATCTGGCATCGCTCAGAATGAACCAGGCTAAAAATTGGGAAGAATTCCGGGATGCCTGCAATTACAGTCATATTCCGGGCGAAAACATGATCTGGGCCGACCAGGAAGGTAATATTGGTTGGCAAGCCGTGGGAATTGCGCCTATTCGAAGAAATTTCAGTGGTCTTGTTCCTGTGCCCGGCGATGGCAGTTATGAGTGGGATGGTTATTTGCCGATTATTGATAAACCACATATTTTTAATCCCGCCAAAGGGTTCTTTGCTACTTCAAACCAGTATGTTATTCCTGATGATTACCAACATTGGGACGCCATAGGATTCTCATGGTCAGATCCATTCAGGGGAGATCGCTCAAACGAAGTGCTGGGATCGGGCAAAAAGCTTACCATGGACGATATGAAGGCATTACAAGTCGATTACCTATCCATACCTGCCAGAACACTTACCCCTTTTTTGGCGAATCTCTCATTAACAGGAAAGGCTAACGAAGCCAGGGATTATTTATCAGACTGGGACCACAGGCTTGAGCCGGAATCCATAGCTGCCGGCATTTATGTGGCCTGGGAAAATGAAATTAAATCGCTCGCCCGCGAAAGATTTGTACCCAAAGAAGGAATGGATTTTATTTCAGGCATACAGCTAACTAAAATCATCGATTGGTTGGTGGAACCACAAGGCAGATTCGGTAAGGAAGCTTTAACTGCCAGGGATCAATTCTTAACCGAAGCTTTTAATAATGCACTCGAAGTGCTTGAGGAAATGCTGGGTGAAGATATGAACAAATGGCAATATGGCCAGGAAAAATACAAACACACATATATGGTTCATCCCCTGGGTGAATTGGTAAATGATGAACTTAAGGCAAAATTGAATCTGGGGCCACTGCCAAGGGGCGGAAATGCATACACCACCGGTTCTACCGGAGGCAACAACCGGCAAAGCAGCGGTGCCTCTTTCAGGTTGATTGTAAATACAGGCGATTGGGATGCAGCGGTTGCCACAAATGGTCCGGGCCAATCCGGAAATCCGGACAATCCCTTTTACCGTAATTTATTTGAACCCTGGGCCAAAGATCAATATTTCCCGCTTTATTATTCGTTGGAAAAAATAAAACAGGCAAGCGTTAAAAAAACAGTGTTGAATCCAAAAAATTGATAATCTGAGAGTGCTTGTGAACTAATTAGTGCATTTCTGTGCGAGGAAAAATTCAAAAAACACTTTCCCTGTATCCATAGATGGTCCGTGTTTAATAAGTTCTTCCACCTTAAAATTTTGTTTTTCAATATTTAGGCTGTCATTCATAAAATAAGCATTGCCCGATTCCCTGTTAAATTCAGGGTGAAATTGGGTACCGAGCAGATGTTTATTAAAGTTAATATATGCCTGGATCTGGGAATGTGAATTTGTAGCCAATAATTCTGATCCATCCGGCAATTCAATAACTTCATCAAAATGATGTTGCCATACTTTTTCAGTTTCCCTGACCCCCAGCAGTTCCATACCCCTTGCATTAAAATGAACCGGTTCCCATCCCACTTCGAACCCTTTTGGGGAAGCCTGCACTGCATCTAATCCAATTAAAGCCCTTGCAACCAATTGATGCCCGAAACAAATTCCCATCTGCCAGACTCCTTTTGTTGTTAATTTCCTGATATATTTTATGGCTTTTTCAGTAAAAGGTTCTGTTTCATTAATTGACAATACTGAACCCGAATGGATTACATGTGTATATGCTTTTTCAATTAAATTGTCTGGAAAAGATTCTTTGGTATCGATAAACATTGAATCAACGTTTAAGCTCTTATCAATACAACTCCTAATGACTGCCGTTTCCTGCCGGTTCACCGAATAATCGAGGATCAAGATAGATGGTTTCAATTTAATTTCCTTTTAATTTTTTATTTCTGATCGGGCTTGTAAAATTATTGTTTAATCTGAATTTTTCAACAAATAATTATAAAAAATCCTTTCTTTAAAAAGTAAATCTCAGGAAATATTACAAATTAGGGCATTCACGATTTTATTGTAAATTTGAACCTGATCGCATCCTTTAATCAGCAATCTTTTTTTAATGTAATCAGCAAAACTACTCAGTCATGAAACACCTGAAATCCAAATTTTTAGCTTTTTTATTTATTTCAATTTCATTATTCTGGTCATGTCATCGTGATACCCAATGGAAAGGCCAGGGCCCCATCGAAAGGGTCAGCACCAAAACACGTCCCATTCAGGAGCAGCTTAAAAAAACCTATGATCTGGGCAATGGAATTTATGCTTCGAATGAATTTGAAGGTGCCAGGTTAAATGGAATTATTTTATCAGACGACACCTTACTGACAGCATTGATTACAGCTGAAAATACGCCCATTAATTCGAGCCCGTGGTATGCTTTTAAATTATGGGCCGATACAAAAAAAGATGTCAGACTGGCCCTGACCTACCTGGATAGTTACGATCACCGTTATTATCCAAAGCTCAGCACCGACGGACTGAATTGGAATCCGCTTGATTCAGCCAATTATCATATTGATAGTGTTTATAATGATAAGGCTGAATTAACAGAAAACATTTCGATGAATATTTCTCTGGGCCCGGACACCTTATGGGTTTCTGCACAAGAGCTCATCACCTCCAAACACATCAATCATTGGATGAAGGGATTGGCCGAAAAGCCATTTATCTCAATGGAAAAAATCGGGGAAAGCCGCGAAGGCAGACCAATTAATATGATCAAAATAGGAAACAGCAATGACCAAAAAATGATCATGGTGCTATCCCGTCAGCACCCACCGGAAATTACCGGATACTTGTGCATGAAATCATTTGTGGAAACACTATGCGAAGAAAATGAATTATGCAATAAATTCAGGAGTGAATACAATATCTATGTGGTTCCTCTTGTAAACCCTGATGGTGTTGACAATGGATACTGGCGACATAATGCCGGGGGCATTGATCTGAACAGGGATTGGGATGATTTTAACCAACCGGAAACTAGAGCGATCCGTGATTTTACCCTGGCTAAAATTACTGAAACCGGTGGCAAATTCTATTTTGGGGTCGATTTTCATTCTACCTCCCACGATATTTATTATACCATCAATCCGGATTTTAAAGGAAATATGCCCGGTTTGGTCCCGGAAATGATCACAGCCATGGGAAATGAGATTCCAGATTATGAGCCCAATATCAGGCCAAACGAGGATGACAGCCCACAAATCAGTTCCTTAAATTTCTTCTTTTATAAACTGGGGGCAGAAGCATTAACCTACGAAATAGCAGATGACACTCCCCGGGAATTTATTCTATTAAAAGGTAAATTAACTGCCCAAAAGTTAATGGAACTCATGCTAAGTAAATAAAACCATAAATCGCATCCTGTCAAAATGACCAGTCTTAAAAGTAAAATATTCAACGCCTTAATGAGAAATTCCCATCTATTGAGGGGCCAGCTCAGAAAAGAAGTATTTGATTCTAACACCTCCATTCAAGGGTTCAGGGAAAGATGTGAAAGAGGAGCAAGCAGATATGCCAGGATTCCGGAACAAATACAAGTAACCCAACAAACGATTGAGGGTATGAATTCGGAATGGATTAGACCAGAAAAAACCAATGAAAATAAGCTCATTCTGTACGTTCATGGTGGCGGATATGTTTCAGGTTCCTGTAATGATCACAGGGGTTTTGTATCAAAATTTGCAAAAAACACCGGAATCACGAACCTGATCTACGAATACCGGCTGGCTCCCGAACATCCTTTTCCGGGGGCTCTGGAGGATTCTGTTAAAATTTACCAATGGTTATTGAATGAAGGATATCAGCCCGAAAACATAATTATTGCCGGTGAATCGGCGGGAGGAGGACTTGGCCTTGCATTGCTTCTGGCATTAAAAGAAAGGGGTATAAAAATGCCGGTGGCTGCTGTCGCAATCTCTCCCTGGACGGATTTATCATGTAGCAGCGAATCCTATCGCTCAAAAAACAAAGTCTCGGTTGCCCCTCTGAATTCATGGAATGTTTTCAGTAAATATTACCGGGGAGAACACGACCCGACAAATCCATTGATCTCTCCACTCTTTGGTGATCTGGCAGGCCTGCCGCCCATCTTTATTAATTCGGGCACCGACGATGAACTATTCGAAGATGGGAAAAAATTTTATTTAAAAGCTCAAAAATCAGGCATCGAAATATCATTCAGGGAAGGTAAAGGGATGCTACATTGTTATCCGTTGCTGGCTCCTTTTTTCCCTGAGGCAACGGAAGCCATGGATGAAATTGTGAACTTTATAAAAAAACACCTGAATTAATGGCTATCTATAAACTGACCATATGAAAACAGCATCGGTCAAAGAAATAAAATCCGAATTAAAACACCGCGGCCCCGATGAAATCAGGGAACTATGTATGCGTTTGGTTAAATTTAAAAAAGAGAACAAAGAATTATTGACCTATTTATTATACGAATCTGACAATGAAGCCGGATACATTGAATCGGTAAAAAATGAGATTGAACAGGAGTTTAAAGAAATCAACACAAAAAGCTACTTTTACATCAAAAAAAGTGTTCGTAAAATTTTAAGGAACACCAAAAAATACATTCGTTATTCAAAAAAGAAAGTCACTGAAGTTGAGTTGTTAATGTATTTTTGCATTGAACTCGTAAAAATGTTTGATCGAACCGGTAAAAACACGACACTCGAAAACATTTATAATCGTCAAATTGATGCTATACAAAAAGCAATATCATACCTTCACGAAGATTTACAATTTGATTATGGAATCGAGTTAAACAAATTAACATCAAAAGCATGATAAATATTGGCACATACAATGAATTAAAGATACAAAGACAAACAAGCTTTGGATTATACCTGGCCGATGAAGCAGGCGAAGAGGTATTACTGCCCAATAAATACTGCCCCGAAAATTTTGAATTGAATGACCCGATCAGGGTATTCGTTTATCTTGATTCAACAGAAAAAAAAGTGGCCACCAACATTGTGCCCAAAATCACGTTGAACGAATTTGCTTTTCTAAAAGTAAATGACGTTACGACCGTTGGCGCATTTATGGATTGGGGCCTGGAAAAAGACCTTTTGGTTCCATACCGGGAACAAAATCAGAAAATGGAAGTCGGGAGATGGTATTTAGTTTACCTTGAGCTCGACACCAAAACAGACAGGCTTTATGCAAGCAATCGTATTGAGCGGGTGCTACAAAACGAAGTAATGGAACTAAGCATAGGCGATGAAGTTGATTTGATTATTTATAAAAAAACCGATTTGGGCTATAAAGCAATCGTGAACAACAAACACAAAGGTTTGATCTTTAAAAATGAAATATTTAAAGAAATAAATATAGGAGATCGGCTGAAAGGATTTGTTAAAAAAATCCGCGACGACAATAAACTGGATATCACCCTGCAGGCACCCGGATTTGAAAAATCAATTGATAGCAACACCGAACTGATCATACAGATATTAATTAAGAATGAGGGCTTTATAGCGGTGACTGATAAAAGCTCACCCGAGGAAATTTATAAAGAATTTGGGATCAGCAAAAAAGCTTTTAAAAAAGCCATTGGGGGGCTTTACAAAAAAGCTAAAATTATCATCGAAGATGATGGGATCAAAATGATTCAAAAACCTGAGGAATTATCCGGCAATGAAAGCTAAAGCAAATCTTATGTCATATGATTACGACTATATCATTATTGGGAGCGGATTTGGAGGTTCGGTCAGTGCATTAAGGCTTGCGGAGAAGGGTTATAAAGTACTGGTCATCGAGAAAGGTAAATGGTATCGGCAGAATGATTTTGCCAAAACCAACTGGAACCTCAGAAAATGGCTTTGGATGCCTTTCCTGGGATTTTATGGTATTATGAAAATTTCATTTTTCAGACATGTAACCATTTTATCAGGAACAGGTGTCGGTGGAGGTTCGCTCGTTTATGCCAACACCCTACCCGTTCCAAAATCCACTTTTTACAAATCGGGTAGCTGGGCCGGACTGGCAGATTGGGAAACCGAATTAAAACCATATTATCAAAAGGCATTGAAAATGCTGGGCGTATCAAAAAACCCCAAACTGTTTGATGGAGATCTGGCACTTCAGCAATTGGCAAATGAAATTGGCAGAAGCGATGAATTCGAACATCCGGATGTGGCCATTTTTTTCGGGAAGGAGAATGAACTCACCAAAGATCCATATTTTGAGGGCGATGGCCCCGACAGATCGGGGTGTACATTTTGTGGAGGTTGTATAACCGGTTGCAGGCAAAATGCAAAAAACACCCTGGATAAAAACTATTTGTTTCTGGCACAAAAAAAAGGAGCCGAAATATTGGCTGAACAGGAAGTTTATCAGGTTGAGCCAATTCGTGATAATGATGAATTAAAAGCTTATCGCGTTTCTTTCAGGGCAAAAACCATCTTTTTAAAAAATTCTAAATCATTTACCTCAAAAGGAGTGATTTTTTCGGGTGGAGTTTTGGGAAGTGTGAAATTACTTTTAAAACTTCAGAAATCTTTGCTTCCAAATCTTTCTGCCATGCTTGGCGATGACATTCGTACCAATAATGAAACTTTACTGAGTGTTTCGAGCCTGAACCAAGAAAAAGATTTATCAAAAGGTGTAGCCATTGGCAGCCTGTTGCACACTGATGAAAACAGTCATTTGGAGGTGGTCAGGTATGCAGAAGGATCCGGATTTTGGAAGCTGCTTCACCTGCCCCTGTCAAGTGGGAAAAATGTAATGATCAGGATCTTTAAAATGGTCGGCCAACTGTTTAGGAACTTTGGCCCTTATTTTAAAATTTATTTTGTAAACCCCTGGGCAAAAAGTACCACCGTTTTATTGTTTATGCAAACAATCGACAGTACCCTGCGATTTAAAACCAACCGTCTGGGAGGCTTTGTTTCAAGGGTGAGCAAGGGTAAAAAACCGCATCCATTCATTCCCGAATCCATTGCTTTAACAAAAAAGTACAGTGAGATTATTGAAGGAAAAGCAACTTCATTTATGCTTGAAACATTCGCCGGAATACCTTCAACTGCGCATATTTTGGGAGGTGCCGTTATGGGAAAAGATGCTTCGGAAGGGGTGATCAATAAAAACAATGAAGTGTTTGGATACCCCCATATGTATGTAATTGACGGTTCTATGATCTCTGCCAATCCAGGTGTAAATCCTGCCCTTTCAATTACGGCCATTGCCGAAAGGGCAATGGATCAAATACCTGATAAGAAGTAATGATTTGATAGAATTAGGTGTTTTTTACATTTTTTAAAAACCTTCTTGCCCTCCTCGCTCGAATTTGCCTGCAAGACTGCAGGCTGGTAATCCGAGCGTTGGATAATATAACCATTGTTTAAGCGATGAGTACAATTTAAGTTGGGGACTTTTGTTTGTTCATTTTCTTTGCGTGTCCAAAGAAAACGAACCAAAAGAAAGGACAGAAAAAACGAAGCTCCCGACACACAAGCCTGCCTAAACCCCGCCGTTTTTTCTGGCCTGCCCTAAAAAAATGACCTTTTAAAATCCTATTAGAAGCTCTTTTTGCAATAATCAGGGATGGGTTTTGTAAGCAATCCCGTAGCTTTCTATTTTCAGATTAATGAGAACAAGTTTATTTGCAGATTATAGGTGAATTTATTTAAAAAGATGATTGCGACTGGGATTGCGTGAATTATTGCAAATTAGAGATTCTTATTGATTTTAAACAGTCTAGATTTTTTCGCTCTTTTGTATCATGACAAAAGAGCAATAAAGAAACCCTACTAGTTCAGATTTGAAATCCGAGCGATGAACATTACACAGAAATTCTTTAACTTCAATATTGGCACGGATTACAAATCCGCGCCGGCTGATTGTGATGTTTTATCAGAATGATTACATTAAAAGAAAGACTGTATTCGTATTACATTTTGCGCATACATGAATCTCCCGCCAACCAGCCCGTTGAATAAGCAATTTGCAGATTATAACCTCCGGTTTCCGCATCAAGATCAATAATTTCACCGGCAAAATAAAGACCGCTAACCAATTTTGATTCCATGGTTTTTGGTGATATTTCATTTAAAGAAACACCTCCTGTTGTAATCATGGCTTCTTTAAAAGATCGATGTGTTTCTATTTTGAAGTTCAGTTTTTTAATCAGGTTTCGGATTTGTTTCCGTTCTTTTGATGAAATTTGGTGGCATTCTTTCGCCGGATCAATTCCCAAAAGTTCAATAAAAACATTTGACATGGAAGCGGTTAACCAAAAATGAAAAATGTTGCTTATTTTTTTCTTACCATGCTCATTCAAATCCCTGAGCAACTTTTTATCCAATTGCACCTCATCTATGTCCGGCTCCAAATCTATTGACAGTTCAACCTCTTTTTTATTTTGCAAAGCGGCCACCACGATCCGGCTCAATGTTAAAATGATCGGGCCCGAAAGACCAAAATGCGTAAAAATCATCTCTCCTGTAGCTTCTCCTGCTTTTCGTTTATCGACCCACACAATGGCTTTTACATTTTTCAGGTTCAGCCCTTGTAGTTGTTGTGCCAGGTTTCCTTTGGTAACCAAAGGTACAAGAGCGGGATGAGGTGTCATAATATTATGTCCAATTTCTCTTGCAAGCTCATAACCTTCTCCGTTTGAACCCGTAGCCGGGTATGATTTTCCACCAGTAGAAAGAATGACTTTTCCGGCCGTGATAAGTCCGCTATTTACCACAACACCCTTTATGGCTCCATTTTCGATAAGAAGCTTTTCAACCCGATGGTTTCTGCGGATTTCAACCTTTAATTCATGGACCCATTTCAACAAAGCTTTTAAAACATCAGCTGATTTATTGCTTGCCGGAAAATATCTTCCCGAAGGCAGCATCATTGTTTTTACCCCATATTTTTCGAGCAGCTTAATGATATCAGGCGAGAAGAATTTCGAAAATGCGTGGCGAAGAAATCTGCCATCCGGATACACATGGTTAATGAAGTCACCTATAGGTGCATTGTTTGTAATATTGCACCTCCCCTGTCCGGTAATCAGAAGCTTGCGTCCCTCCTGCCCCATTTTTTCGAGCATCAATACTTTGCCGCCCAGTTCGGCAGCCCTGCCCGCAGCCAACAGTCCGGCGGGCCCGGCTCCAATAACGATGACATCATATTGATCCATAGAACGCAAAGTTAGGCCTATTGCTGGCATTTTCAACAAAAAAGTGATGGCTAAACTGCTTAACGCTTTCCTTAAATAACAGATGAATGAATAAATGTTTCACCAACCAACCAACCAACCAACCAACCAACCAAACAAACAAACAAACAAACAAACAAACAAACAATCAAACAATCATCCAATCATTACTTAATCCTTTCAACTTTATACCCTTTTTCTTCGAGCAGCGCCAGTAGATTCTCCTGTCCGAAATAATGGCCATTCCCTACCAAAACAAAATATGTGTGATTTCCTTCTTTTGTTATTCTTTCAAAGGCTTCCACCCATTTTTTATTACGTGCAATAAATAATTTATCGTATATCTGTTTAATTTGCGGGTTTTCCAAATCATAAATTTGATGCATAATGCTGTCAAACATTTCATAATCGGCATCATAATATGCATCTATAATACCTACCTCTTGTTCAGCCATTGTTTTCAAATTGCCGGCAGTTCTTTCCAAAATTTTAATCTGCATGGGATGGGGGACATCAAATTTAAACAATGTGATTTGGTCGGCTACACTATCAAGTCCAATCACGGGTTTATGATCGTTTTCAGCCAAGGTCATAAAGTATTTATCAACCGCAAAATTGTGATCGTACCCCAAAAGTTTAAGTTTTTGCCCTGCCAATAACATATTCAACGCCCATCCATTATACACATCGAATTTATAAAATTTGTCTTCGCCAATAAGGAATTTGATTTTTGACTGGGTGGCAGAATCCAAATGATTCCTAAAATATAAATCTTCGGTCAATCGATCTCCTTCGAGATACTCCAGAATTTTAGATTCAATTTCGCTAAAGTTATACTCAACCTCCATCATTAATACATCTGCTTTTTTGTAAGCTTCGATATATTTATCAGGTAAAGGATAATTTACTGCTTTTCCGGCATGCACCGAACCAGCCAAATACAGGTCATGGCCATTTATTTCTGTTTTCCATAAGAACAGATCTTTAACCTTCTGTTCCTGGGCATTTAAACTATCTGTTACAGAATACGCTAAAATCCATCCTATGATGCAAGCACATTTCATCTTTTTCATTTTATTTTTTATTAATTGATTGGTCCGCTGCCTCAAGCTGAAATAAATCCTCCACACTGATTTCAAAAAAGGCAGCCATTTTTAGAGCCAACTGAACAGAAGGATTAAATTTTCCACTTTCAATGGAATGTATGGTAAGTCGCGATACATGCAGAACATCAGCCAATTCTGCCTGGGTAATGTTCTTCTTTGCACGTTCGACCTTGAGTGAATTTTTCATTGATATCAGATTGTGAAAGTAATCAGATCGTAAACCACCAGAATAACCATCAGAACCAATCCGATACCCATCATTAAGAATCCCCTTCTCGATCTCGTTTCGTTAAAAACCCAGCCAGGGTTAGTTGCCAGTAAAATTCTAAACATCACCTGGTAAAGGATTAATATCCCTTCAATAATGTAAATAATATCATACAAATTCATTGTCAGCGAATCAAGGCTCGTCATAACAAGATATAAGGTTACGCCGATGATGGTCCAGACATAACTCAACTTTAACATCGAATACCTCACACTTTGAATACGCTCATCATCATACTTTTCTTTGCTATAATTTAGCATAATCAAACCAAATATAATGATGTAATGCGTTAGCATTAGGATGCGATCCTCCCAGCCCGGTTCATAATCAAGGTTTAAAATCTTTTGAATGATAAACAAGCAGAGCCCTATAATAGCCATAATAAGACCAACTATTTTGTACTGAGGGTCGGCCAAAGAATTAAATTTTTTCATATGTCATATTATTAAATTTTTACAAATGTATAGTTTTATATACTTTTTGTCAAGTTATATTTACTTTATTTAATAATCATACCCATTAATATTTTGATAATTCGTCCCCAACTAATCAGACAACAACTTATCTAAGAACAAATTGAACCCCAATTAATTCCTAATCAATGAGGTTTTATGAGATGGTTGGAAGATATAATGAAGATTATATTAATTTTGCATCCCAGAAAAATTGAAATGAAGATTCCAGGTATCATATTTTTTTTCTAACTTGTTCAATTAAAATTATTTTCAACCTCAAAATATATATGATAACATAAATGAAAAACACATATTTTGACTTAATAGAACAGAGCTTCTATTTTCCGCAGGAAGGCTTTGACCTTAGAGATAAATTTTTAACTTTTCATGGTGTGTCTCTAAAATACTTAATTGAAAAGTATGATACGCCTTTCCGTTTTATTTACCTGCCAAAGATTGGTGATCAGATAAAAAAAGCACGTAATCTTTTTAACCGTGCCATTAAAAACAATGGTTATCATGGAAAATATCATTTCTGTTATTGTACAAAATGTAATCACTTTTATCATGTTATCAGCGAAGCATTAAAACACAATGTGAATCTGGAAACATCTTCTGAATTTGACATTGATTTAATTTTAAAACTTTACGAAGAAAAGAAGATTGACAAAAACCGTTTTATCATCCACAATGGTTATAAAACCGACGAATATTTGCTAAAAATACTTGAATTACAGAATACAGGATTCAAAAACTCGATCATTATACTCGACAGCTTGAAAGAACTTTCTCGTTTGTTGAAGTTTAAAAGCGATCATAAGATCAAAATCGGGCTTCGGATGTCAATCAATGAAGAGGCCCAATCAGCTTACTATACTTCACGTTTAGGCATACCTCATACCGAAATCCTGGATTTTTTCAACAAGAATATTGAAGGGAATGAAAGAGTTGAGCTAAAAATGCTTCACTTTTTTGTCGACTCTGGAATTAAAGACACACTGTATTATTGGGGTGAATTCCAAAAAGCCTTAAAACTTTACGTCGATCTTAAGAAAGAATGCACCAGCCTTGATTCATTCAATTTGGGTGGAGGGTTTCCTATCCGCAATCATCTGGGATTTGAGTATAATTACGAATACATGATCAATGAAATCATTACCAGCATTAAGGATACCTGCGTAAAAGAAAAGATTGAAGAACCTGATATTTATACAGAGTTTGGAAGATATACTGTTGGTGAATCAGGTGCAATCATCTTTAAAGTGTTGGAGAACAAACAACAAAATGACGCAGAAGCCTGGTATATTATTAACAACAGTTTAATGAATACCATCCCGGATGCCTGGTCGATCCACGAAAAATTTATTTTATTGCCCATCAACAAGTGGGACAATGAATATCAAAGGGTAAATATTGGGGGTATCAGTTGCGATCATTCCGACTACTACAATTCCGAGGACCTCAACCAGGAAATCATGTTGCCCAAATACTCAAACAGGGACAAAGAGCCATTATATCTGGGATTTTTCCACACCGGTGCGTATCAGGATTCCATCAGTGGATACGGAGGGATTAAGCATTGCCTGATCCCGTCGCCCAAGCACGTGATCATCGACCGGGATGAAAAAGGGAATTTTATCGATTATGTTTATCGCGAAGAACAATCGTCGGAAGAAATGTTCAAAATTTTAGGATATAAGAAAAAAGAATGAAAATTTTTGGAGGCATAGATAATAAATATTCGGACTTTGATTCCGCTTTAGTTTTATTGCAGTCCATTCCCTATGATGGAACAAGCACCTGGGGCAAAGGAGCAGACCGGGCTTTTGATGCATTTCTTGAAGCTTCGGAGAATATGGAGCTATATGATATTGAAACAGACTCCGAAGTTTACAAAAAGGGCATACATGTTTTGCCTGAAATTTTGGAAGATAAATCTCCTGAAGCGGTTTTTAAAAAAGTATATAAAAATGCCGGAAAACTTTTGGATACAGGCAAATACCTTACTTTTTTCGGAGGAGAACATTCTATCAGCATAGGTATTATTAAAGCTTTTTATGAAAAATATCAGAATCTGACGGTCCTGCAATTGGATGCCCATGCTGATTTGCGCCAAAGTTATCTTGGCACAAAATATAATCATGCCTGTGCATTACACGATGCTTCGAAAAATGCAAATTTGATTCAGGTAGGAATCAGGAGCATGGACAGTTGTGAAAAAAAATATCTGAATCCTGAAAAATGTTTTTTTGCTGAAGATATGTATCAAAATAAGGATTGGGTACAAAAGTCAATGGATCTGATGACCGACGATGTTTATCTGACCATCGACCTGGATGCGTTTGATCCATCCATCATGCCTGCAACCGGAACACCTGAACCTGGCGGGCTGGATTGGAATACGGTCATTTCATATTTAAAACTGGTATTTCAGCATAAGAATGTAGTCGGATTTGATATTGTTGAACTGGCACCCATTCCGGGTTTTAAGGCTCCGGAATTTCTGGCCGCCAAACTCTATTACAAATTACTTTCATATAAATTCAAGTATAATGGAAAATAAAGGGACTATTAGTAAATTTATGCTCGAACATTACAAGCATTTCAATTCTGCAAGTCTTGTTGATGCAGCAAAAGGTTACGAAAAGCAATTGAAGCAAGGCAATAAGATGATGATGACCCTGGCCGGTGCAATGAGTACTGCCGAATTGGGAAAATCACTCTCAGAAATGATCAGAAAAAACAAAGTTCATATTATTTCCTGTACTGGTGCCAACCTCGAAGAAGACCTGATGAATCTTGTTGCCCACTCACATTATAAAAGAGTCCCCGAATATCGTGATCTGACACCTAAGCAGGAATGGGATTTGTTAGAGAATGGATTGAACAGGGTTACAGACACCTGTATACCGGAAGAGGAAGCTTTCAGAAGATTACAAAAACATATTTTTAAAATCTGGAAAGAGGCTGAAGAAAAAGGAGAACGGTATTTCCCCCATGAGTTCATGTACAAAATGCTTTTATCAGGAGTTTTGGAACAATATTATGAAATTGATCCCAAAAACAGCTGGATGCTTGCTGCTGCCCAAAAAAATCTTCCGATCGTGGTTCCCGGCTGGGAGGATTCAACGATGGGAAATATATTCGCATCCTATTGTATCAAAGGAGAATTAAAGCCTTCAACCATGAAATCGGGTATTGAATATATGACCTTTTTAGCAGATTGGTACACCAAAAATACCCAGGCTAACGGCATTGGATTTTTCCAGATTGGAGGAGGCATTGCGGGTGATTTCCCGATTTGTGTTGTTCCAATGCTTTACCAGGATTTGGAAAGAACAGACACGCCCTTTTGGAGCTATTTTTGTCAGATTTCTGATTCGACGACCAGTTTTGGCTCATATTCCGGTGCAGTTCCCAACGAAAAAATTACCTGGGGAAAACTCGATATTGATACCCCTAAATTTATTATTGAATCTGATGCGACCATTGTTGCACCCCTGATTTTTGCCTATCTATTGGGTTGGTAATACCTTGATCATTTTTATTATTAGGTTCTGATTTGATCAGCGAGTCGGGCTGTATTATCAATCAACTTTAGTGATAGGTTTAATAAATTATCTGAAGTTATTGGCCGTGTATCACCTCATCAAAGATTTTCATTAAATTAGCGAATGATGAATTTCGATGTACATGTTGAAGATCGTATTGCAAAAACAAAAACAGAAGTTTTTAACGCAATTGTTGATCGCCATAAGCTTACCAAATTCTTTGTGAGCCGTGCCAGCCATGATATGGTTGAGGGGAATACGGTTATTTGGCACTTTGACGACTATGGAGTGACCATAGATGTTAAAATCCAGGAGATCGTAAAAAATGAAACGATCAGGTTCAGATGGGGAGCCAGTGGCACAGAGGCGACTGTTAGCATTGAACTAAGTGAAGAGGATGAACACCGAACCTTAATCAAAATCACTGAGAGTGAGTTTGGGATAGACAAAGAAGGTATTTTAAAAGCCATGCAACAAACCCAGGGATGGACCGATTTTATATGTTCACTCAAGGCTTATCTATATACCGGCATCAATCTCAGAAATGGAAAAATGAATAAATCTGAAGTATAAATTTCATAAATATCAAAATGAAAAAACTGATCTTAATTCCTGTTTTATTGTCTTTGGTTTTCCAATCCGTTGATCTCACGGCACAACAGCCTTATAAAGACAAGTTCGCACACACCTTTTCGGTTGTTGCCCGCGACAAAATTACCGGTGAAATGGCTGTGGGTGTTCAAAGCCATTGGTTCTCGGTAGGAACCATTGTAGCCTGGGGAAAATCAGGAGTAGGTGTTGTTGCCACACAATCTTTTGTAAATCCGGCCTTCGGTCCCGAAGGGCTGAGATTATTGCAAGAAGGCAACAATGCACCGCAGGCCGTTAATACTTTAATAAATGGGGATGAAGGAAGAGATTTCAGACAGCTGGCCATATTGGATAAAAATGGCAATGTTGAAGCATTCACCGGAAAAAAATGTCTGGAATCTGCAAATCACATCATTGGGGATAATTTTTCAGTTCAGGCAAATATGATGCTGAACGACAAGGTTGTACCGGCCATGTCGAAAGCATTTGAAGAAAACAGCGAGTTGCCTTTGGCTGAGCGCGTTCTAAAAGTGCTACAAGCGGCCCAGGATGCCGGTGGCGACATCAGAGGAAAACAATCGGCAGTGTTAATAGTCGTAAATCCACAGGAAACAGAAAATCCATGGGAAGATAAAAAAATTGATATCAGGGTTGATGATCACGAAAACCCGCTTCCAGAACTGGCACGCTTGTTAAAAGTCCATCATGCCTATGCTCATATGAATGCCGGTGACCTGGCCATTGAACTCAACGATATGGCCACCGCCCTGAAAGAATATAATGCTGCTGAACAAATGTTTCCGGATAATCTGGAAATGAAATACTGGAAAGCGGTGGCTCTGGCAAACAACGCACGACTGAAAGAAGCACTTCCAATATTCAAATTCATATTTGATAAAGATGAAAACTGGAAAGAGCTAACCCGAAGACTTCCAAAAGCAGGATTAATAAATATCACAGAAGAAGAACTGAATCAGATTCTTAAACTTTAATGATGAATCCATCATTAAGATGTGATAAAATTTAAATTCTTAAACCATGAAAACAATCAATATACTGAAAGCAACTTTTTTTATTTTTTGTATTCTCAACCTGAATTCATGCGATTCCATTTCAACCCCCAACGAACTTCCTGAAGCAAAAAAATCCACACCCCTTGCCATATCCATTGAGAATATTGAAATTGTAGGCGATCCGGGTCATTTTATTGTTGAGAAGAAGAGCGTTTCGGATCAGTACGGGATTCAGATCATTCGTTTTTCGTTTTCATCAGAATCAGCTGCTGAACTTCAGCCGGTTTCTATCAAATTCAACTTCCCTTCGATTGACATCAATGGTTTCTGGAATCCATTAATCTCAGTTGATAAGGTGAATTATTATTCCAGTGCCGTCACCTCAAAAGCTTCAAGTTATGCACCTGTACTTTCCTTTTATAACAATGCCTTACAAAACCGGATCACGATTGCCATTTCCGACGCAGTGAATCAGTCGGAAATCAGAAGTTACCTGCGGGAAGAAGATGTCATTTTTTATCCTGAAATCAGGTTATTTAAGGAAAAGATGCCAAAAACAAAATATTATGAAATCGATCTGAGAATTGACACACGCGATCTGCCTTATTATAAAACCCTGGCAGATGTTGCGGAATGGTGGGCCGGCAATCCGGATTACAAACCCATGCAGGTTCCTGATGAAGCAAAAAAACCCATGTACTCAACCTGGTACAGTTATCATCAAAACATCACTGCGGAAGAGATTGTTGCCGAATGTAAAATTGCCAAAACTCTGGGCTGTAATGCCGTAATAATTGACGACGGATGGCAAACCAGGGACAGCAACCGGGGTTATGCCTATACAGGAGATTGGCAAGCTGAAAGGATCCCCGAAATGGAAACTTTTGTTGAGGCCGTGCATGCAGAAGGCATGCAATTATTGTTATGGTACAGTTTGCCTTTTATCGGCGAAAATGCAAAAAATTATCCCAAATTTAAAGGAAAATACCTGCGTTACTGGAACGGCCAGGGTACCTGGGTTCTGGATCCCAGATACCCCGAAGTACGCAAATTCATTGTAAACACTTATATACAGGCTATGGAACAATGGAAAGTGGATGGATTCAAGCTCGATTTTATCGGACGTTTTACGGCTGATGACGAAACCATACTGACAGCAGAAGATGGACGCGATTTTGCCAGTGTCAACGATGCCACAGATGCTTTAATGACAGAAGTTACAAGCCGGCTTACCGAATTGAACCCCAAAATACTCATTGAGTTCAGGCAACCCTATATTGGCCCGGTTATGCGTAAATACGGCAATATGTTCCGCGGCGTTGATGCACCCAATAATGCAGTTGCCAACCGGATTGAAACCACCAATTTACGCATCCTGGCAGGAAATACAGCAGTGCACAGCGATATGTTCATCTGGCGCAAGGAAGAACCCGTTGAAATTGCAGCTCTGCAGATTCTCAACATTTTGTACTCTGTCCCCCAACTCTCGGTTAAACTGGCAGAAATTCCGGATGAACATTTGGATATGATCAGATACTGGTTCGGGTACTGGAACGATCACCGTCATATTTTACTTGATGGGGCATTTGTGCCTTCAAACCCGGGAGCTAACTATCCGGTGCTTTCAGCCATTTTAAACGGATATCGGATAATAACGCTATATGAAGAAATGCCTGTTTTATATGAAGACAGTGTAAATGAATTGGATATTATTAATGCAAAGGCGAGCGATCAAATTATCATACAAAATAAGAATAAGCGCATTGCAAGGATAAGAATAACCGACTGCATGGGTAACGAAGTTTATGCTGAACAGATAAGCCTTGCTGCCGGGCTTCATGAGTTTAAGGTTCCACCATCCGGCATGATCTCTTTTAAAAGGAAGTAAGCTGATTAATATGAAATGAGCGTGATTTAGTGGAATGCAAAAAATGATAATTTCTCTTCATGCGAATTCCCTGACCGTTCGGACAGGCGGGCATTATACAATTGAAAAACAAAAAATAAGCAGATGAAAATAAAACCATTCAAACTCGAACGTTATTTTGCCGAACACGAATTTTCGGCCCCCTATCTTTTGAGTTGTTCGGACTGCGAGCCATTGAGCCAGAAGGCACTTTTAAGCATGGCCAATCCGGCATCGGAAAAACTTTGGAACGACCTGGTATTTGCATACACTCATTCGCAGGGCAATCCTTTGCTCAGAGAAGAAATATCCGGCCTTTATGAAAAGATAGATATGGATGATTTGGTGGTACTGGCTCCCGAAGAAGGAATATTTATCGCTATTAACTTATTGATCAATAAAGGAGATCATCTCATCACCACCTATCCAGCCTATCAATCGCTTTACGAAATTGCAAATAGTCTGGGGGCGGATGTTTCAAAATGGAAAGCATCCAAAAACGGAAAATTTGAATTGGACACTTTGTTTTCGCTGGTAAAAGATAATACCCGGCTGTTAATCATTAATTTCCCGCATAACCCGACTGGCGAAACAATCGGGACAGAAACATTAAATGAAATAATTTTGTTTGCCCGAGAACGGCAGCTCATAATTTTCTCAGATGAAATGTATCGTTTTTTGGAATATCAGCCCAATAACAGGCTTCCATCGGTTTGCGATGAATATGAATTGGGAGTCTCACTTTGTGGAATGTCAAAATCGTTTTCACTTCCCGGATTGCGCATTGGCTGGCTCGCCAGTCGGAATAAAGCATTGATAAACAAAATTATCGGATTCAAAGATTATACAACCATTTGCCCGAGTGCACCCAGTGAAATTCTGGCCATGATCGCTTTACAAAATAAAGGCATGATTTTAGAAAAAAATATTGAAATCATCCAAAAAAACATTGATCTGTTTGAGAAATTCGTTGGCAGACATCACAAACATATTAAATGGAGAAAGCCGGTTGCAGGACCTGTTAGTTTTCCTGAATTCAACCTAAAAACAGACATCGATCAGTTTTGCAAAGCTCTGATAGAGAAAAAGGGGCTGATGTTATTGCCCGCAAGCAAGTTTGACCTTAAAAGCAATAATGTACGAATCGGATTGGGCAGGAAGAATTTTGAACTTGCCTTGAACAAACTGGAAGAATATATTTTAGAATTTTCAACACAGATTTTATAAACAGACTCATTTCACCTTTGGATTGAAGTTTGAAAATTTTTTATTGGTGATTTATTTATAATCGATTATTTTACAGTCTATTAGCTTAATATTATTCCACTTGACACACCTGAATTTTTAACAAACAACATTATAACTTCTAATCTAAATAAGCGAAATAAGTCTGATTCTAATTATTTATACTTAATTTAGCGCGATTATTTTTTATTCAGTAAAAAAGAAGAAATGCAAACGATTGGCCTTATTGGTGGAATGAGCTGGGAGTCATCTCTTGAGTATTATCGTTTGATCAACCAATTTGTGAAAGAGAAACTTGGTGGTATGCATTCTGCCAAAAGCTTGATGTATTCAGTAGACTTTGAGCCGATTCAGCAGCTTCAGCATAAAAGCGAGTGGGAAAAACTCACTGAAATGATGATAGCAGCTGCCCAAAGACTGGAGAAAGGTGGTGCTGATTTTATTGTGATATGCACCAACACCATGCACAAAATGGCAGAAGATGTTGAACAAAATATTGGGTTACCGCTGCTCCATATCGCTGATGCAACTGCAGAAGCTATTAAGGAAAAACATTTGAATAAGATCGGTTTATTGGGGACGAGATTTACGATGGAACAGGATTTTTATAAAAAGCGATTGGCCGAAAGGCATCAGCTCGAAGTAATTGTTCCGGAAGAAGCAGATAAAGAACTGGTTCATCAAATTATTTATAAAGAATTGTGTATGGGACAAATTAAAGATGGTTCCAGAAAAACTTATCAAAGAATCATCGAAAATTTAAAACAAAATGGAGCCGAAGGAGTCATCCTTGGATGTACGGAAATACCATTGCTCATAAAACAGAAGGATGTGACAATCCCTATTTTCGATACTACCACCATTCATGCTAAAAAGGCTGTTGATTTTGCCACTTCCTGATTAAAAACTGGTTATAAAATAATTTTAACGATCATTAAACAATTTTATTCATTAATTAACAATCATGGGTCTTAATATATATTCAACAATAATAGGCAGTGGAAGTTACATCCCTGATAACATTATTAAAAATACCGATTTTCTACAAAACGAATTTTACGATGTTGATGGGGTGAAAATTCCAAAATCCAATGAGGAGATCATCAACAAATTCAAAGAAATAACAGAAATTGAAGAAAGAAGATATGTTGATGATAAGTTCGTAACCTCCGATATTGGTTTTATTGCTTCAGAACGTGCCATTGAAGATGCAAAAATTGATAAAGAAAGCCTCGATTATATTATTGTGGCGCATAATTTTGGAGACGTTAAAAGCACCATTCACAAGGTAGATATTGTACCAAGTTTGGCTGCACGTGTTAAAGCGAAACTCAAAATTGAAAACCCTTATTGTGTAGCTTATGATCTTCCTTTTGGATGTCCGGGTTGGGTTCAGGGTATGATCCAGGCTGATTATTATATCAAGTCTGGTGATGCAAAAAGAGTATTGGTTATCGGTGCCGAAACCTTGTCAAGAATCTCCGATCCGCACGATATTGACAGTATGATCTATTCAGACGGAGCAGGAGCTGTTATTCTTGAAGCCTTTGAGAGTGAAACTCCTGTAGGTATTCTCGCACATAAAACCAGATCTGACACCATCGAACATGCCAATTTGCTTTTTATGGACCACACCTATAAAAAAGGAACTGATGATGACCGCATCTATATTAAAATGAACGGACGGAAACTCTATAACTATGCATTGACGCATGTTCCGCAATTGGTAAAAGATACCCTCGACAAAATTGAACTTCCTCTTACTAAAATCAAAAAAGTTCTTATTCATCAGGCCAATGCCAAAATGGATGATGCCATGCTCTTAAGGCTTTTTAAACTTTATGGATTAAAAGCGAAAGACATTCCTGAAGGCATTATGCCCATGACAATTTCAGAACTGGGGAATACCTCAGTTGCAACCGTTCCCGTTTTATATGATTTAGTGATGCGCGGGAAAAAGAATGGACATACTATCGAAAGCGGGGATTATCTTGTATTTGTTTCTGTAGGTGCAGGTATGAATGTAAATGCCTTCGTTTACAAAGCCAGATAATTAATTATAAGATCATTCATTTGCTACTGGCTTCTTAATAAATTTAGTTTATTCGATGGCATAAAAATATCTGGTTGATATATCAAATATAAACATCTTTGATTTCATCAATCAGGCCCTCGGAACTTTCTTCCAGGATATCCAAAACGGTTTCAAACCCCTGACTTCCGCCATAATACGGGTCGGGGACATCACCTTCATATTTTTCACTAAAATCAGTCATCTTCACCACTTTGTTTTTTTGGGTCGGATTTTTTGCCATCGCCATTAAGTTGTGATAATTGTTCGAATCCATGGCAACAATTAAATCGAATGTTTCAAAATCGGCTGGACGGATTTGACGGGCTATACTGGTCAATTGATATCCTCTTTTTATTGCAAAGGTTTTCATACGTTTATCTGCTGCTTCGCCCTCATGATAACCAGAAGTTCCTGCGCTATCAACCTCAACATCCTGATCGAGCTGATGTGCTTTTAATTTGGCTTTAAAAACAGCCTCAGCACTGGGTGATCGACAAATATTTCCAAGACAAACAAACAAAACTTTAACAGACATAAGTAATTTTATTGATATAAATATGTTTAAATATGAACTCGAGATCAATGATACATTTCAGTAACTTAGTGTTTTGAAAACATAAAGATATTAAATACCCTTTAAAAATGACAATAATTGACTTATCTCATACCCTGGCTTCAGGAGATTTGGCATTAGCAGGAACCCTTTCGCCCGAATTAATACGTGTAAAAGACATCAAAACTGATGGTTATTGCATGACCAAAATCTCAATACATTCGCATAATGGAACGCATATTGATGCCCCTTCACATATGATACTGGGGGCAAAATCACTGACAGACTTTCCGCTTTCTAAATTTCAGGGTGGTGCCATGGTCGTAAATTGTCATCAATATATAAAACAAGAAATCCCGTTGTCTTACCTTAAAAATTTTGAGGACAGCCTTAACGAGAGTGAATTTATAATTTTACATTCGGGATGGTATAAAAAATGGAATACTCCAGCATATTTTGATCATTACCCTGTGCTTTCAGAAGAAGCCGCACTTTGGCTCACAAATTTTAAATTAAAGGGCATCGGCCTGGATATGATTTCGATTGATCCGATTCAAAGTCAAACGGTTCCCATTCACAAAATAATGCTCTCTCATGATATCTTAATTATTGAAAACCTGAACAATCTGGATGCAGTTGCATCAAGCTCCTTCATTTTTCAGTCATTTCCAATCAAATACTCCGGAATAGATGGGTCGCAAGTGAGAGCGGTAGCAATCAAAGAATAAGCTTGTAAAAAACGGGCATATACAGTTTTTTTTTAACTTTACACATCTAACAGTTTTGTAAACCTTTTTAATATAAAAACTAAGTCAAAATCCCAAATATTTACACTAATAACAGCCTGATGAAAAAAACAATCTTAACCTTAAGTTTTAGTTTAATCATTGTATTAACAAGCTTTGGTCAAACTACCATTGTCCGTGATCCGGAAATCAAAAAAATGGTGGATGAAATTTCACGTGATAATATCGAAAACACAGTCCGCAAACTTGTCAGTTTCCAGACCCGTCATAATCTGAGTGTTCAAAACAATCCGGATCGTGGAATCGGTGCTTCCTGGAATTGGATAAAATCCGAAATGGAGAAGTCAATTCCACAATCGGATGGCCGACTATCTGTTGAATTGGTAAGTTATAAGGTTGGTGGCGAAGGTCAGCGCATCACTAACGAAATGGAATTAAAAAACGTGGTTGCCACCCTCAAGGGCAATGATCCGGATGATGACAGGATATTTATGATCAGTGCGCATTTGGATTCTCGCGCAGAGGATAATAATGATGGTGAAGTTTTTGCTCCGGGTGCCAATGATGATGCTTCAGGAGTTGCCGCTATCATGGAAATGGTTCGCATAATGTCGAAAAAGCCTTATTCAGGCACCATTATTTTTATGGCGGTTTCAGGAGAAGAACATGGTTTATACGGAGCCAAACACATGGCAGCTTTAGCAAAAGAAAAAGGATGGAATCTTGTGGGCATGTTAAATAATGACATGATCGGCAACAGTGGTTCGAGTGGAACACTTCTGAACGACAATATGAAAGTGAGGGTTTTCAGTGAAGGCGTACCGGCCTATGAAACTGAAGAAATGGCCAGGGCAAGGGCATATTCTGCCATGGAAAATGACGGTAAAGCACGACAGCTTGCACGATATATAAAAGAAGTTGGAGAACGCTATGTTGACCAGCTCACCGTAACATTGGTATACAGAAACGACCGTTTCGGACGGGGCGGCGACCATACCCCTTTCTGTCAGGAGGGATTTACGGCTGTAAGGATTACTGAATTCAACGAAAACTACGACCGAACACATCAGGTTGTACGTGAAGAAAATGGAATCCATTATGGCGACACACCCGAGTTTGTTGATTATGAATATGTAAGAAAAAATGCAGGGATCAATCTGGCCACACTTGCAAATTTAGCCTCAGCACCTTATGCTCCCGAAAATGTCGGGATCAGCATTTCAGGCTTAAGCAATTCTACCTTTTTAAGCTGGGACAGTCCCCTGAAAGGGAAAAACCCTTTCGGCTATTATGTGCTGATGAGAGAAACCTACCAGGCTCTTTGGGAAAAGAAATTTTTTGTAACTGATACCCAAATTACACTGCCTTATTCAAAAGATAATTACTTTTTTGCCGTTCAATCCGTGGATGAAAATGGCCATGAAAGTGAAATTATTTTCCCTTCACCGGCCAGAAGGAGATAATAAATAATGAACGAATAATTGTTTCTAAAATAGTCAATATGAACAGGCAAATTTTTGTTTACACAGAAAGCCTCCCCGAAAAAGAACAATTTGAAGAATTATTTTTAACCACCGGATGGAACGAATCCTATAAACTTTCGGCTGATGAGCTGATGACCGCTTTGGAAAACAGCTGGTATTGTTACTCTGTTTATGAAGCCAATCAATTGGTTGGCTTTGGACGGGTCATTTGTGATGGTATTGTACATGCGCTGATTGTCGACTTAATTGTTCACCCCGATTATCAATTATTGGGCCTTGGTAAAAAAATCCTGAATCAACTTGTAACCAAATGCAAAGAACATAATGTCAGAGATATTCAGTTGTTCTCAGCCAAAGAAAAAGCCAGATTTTATAAGAAATGCGGCTTTACGGTCCGGCCCGATATTTCACCGGGTATGGAATTAAAGTGGTTTGACAGGAACTAAGATTTAGGAAGTAATCAGGTTGACGCTTTAAAATCCAATATAAACACTGATCCCTTCACTGCATTCGCGTGAGCGCTTATGTTTCCACCATGCATGAGCATAATTTGCCGTGCCAGGCTCAACCCGATTCCGGATCCTTCGCTGCGGGTTGTGAAGAATGGAATAAATATTTTATCCAATAACTCCTCATCAAGGCCTTTTCCACTGTCTTTAACTTCAATATGAATTCTTTTATTGAGTGCCGGATAAGCATGAATTGAGATTTTTTTTGTCTCCTGATCATGAACGGCCCAAATTGAATTTTTCAAAACATTGATCAGTACCTGTTCGATTTGTTCCCTGTCGACCCTTAAGCTCAAATTTTCAGGTTCGACCTTCCATTTGAACTCAATTTTTTCCTTTATAAATTCTTCCTCAAACAATATGCGTAACTCGTTCATGAGTTCGCTAACACTAACTTCTGCAATCTGAGGCAGTGGAAGGATGGCCAGGTTGCGGTATTTTCTTACAAATTCCATCATCCCTTCTCCCCTTTTTTTAATGGTTGTCAAGCCTTTATCCAGCTTAGCACAAACGGGTTGTTTAATATCACTTTCTTTTTTGACAAGAGCGGACAAAGAATTTGCCAGTGAGGTAATGGGTGAAACCGAATTGATAATTTCATGGGCCAGGATACGAATCATTTTTTGCCAGGTTTCGGTTTCTTTTAAATCAAGCTCCGGTTTAATATTTTGCAAAGAGACCAGGTTTAATGTTTCCCCCATAATTTTATAGCACGTTAATTTGGCGGCAAGTTGCAGAATCTCATTCCCATTTTTCAGCTCCAATAATTGCTGTTGTTCCGGAACCAGGTTTTTTAAAAAGTTACTTAAATCCGGATGTAGCTTATCCAGTGCAAAAATATTCTTAAGACGCGTAAACCCAAAGAGTGAGAGTGCTTCGGAATTAATAAACCGGATGGATCCTTTTTCATCAAAGGCAAAAATTCCGATGCCAACATGTTCGATCACCGCTTTAAAGTATTCATCCTGCGCCTCCCTCTTCATCAGCACATTTTTGAAATGTTGGGTCAATTGATCCAACTGAAAATTAAGTTCGTCAAATTCACCACTTCCCTGAGGTTTAACAAAGCCAACGGTTAAATCCTCAATTTTAACAGCTTCAAAAAACAAAGCCAGCTTTTTATTGATCTTGTTGATAAATCTGATCAGCAAACCCGTCTGAAAAACCGTAGCCAGCAACAGCATAATTTGCACGTACAACAGATTTGGTTTATCGATCAACACAATGAATAAGAATCCACTTGCCAGGATCAACAATATTCTGAAAACAATCTGATAATAAAAGCTTTTATAAACCATATTTTTTCATTTTATTGTAAATGGTTTGGCGGGTAATGTCTAATTCGCGGGCTGCCCTGATCATATTCCCCTGATGTTTCTTGAGGGCTTTTAAAATGGCCTGTTTTTCAATCTCCTCAAGACTGCCCGAATGCATCGATTTTGGTTGTTTCCCACCAAGATCAAGATCATTTTCATCCAGAAATCCCACCTGATTCAGGATCACACATTTTTCGATCACATTCTCAAGCTCTCTGATATTTCCGGGCCAGTTATGTGTTTTAAGTAAGTTGAGAAAACCCTTGCTGTATTCAAATTTTTCACGTTTGTATTTCTTTTCGAAGCGATCCAGAAAAGTTTTTAATAAAGGTTCAATATCTTCCGTTCTGTCCTTCAACGAAGGTACCTGAATCGTTATTGTATTAATTCTATACAACAAATCTTCCCTGAATTGCTGATGATTGATCAACTCATTTAAAGGCCTGTTGGTAGCAGTAATTAAGCGAACATCCAAAGGTTCGCTTTTACTTGATCCAATGGGAGTAATCAGTTTTTCCTGAAGCACATGCAATAATTTTATTTGAAGAGCCGGAGCCAGGTTCCCAATCTCATCCAAAAACAAGGTTCCCCCATTGGCGGCAATCATTCTTCCGGCCCTGTCTTCTTTCGCATCCGTAAACGAACCTTTTTTGTATCCAAATAATTCACTTTCGAACAAGCCTTCACTCAACGATCCAAGGTCAACAGTTACAAATGCCTGGTTTTTTCTTTGTGAAGAAAGGTGAATTTCACGGGCAAGTAAACTTTTTCCGCTCCCATTTTCTCCGGTTATCAAAACATTGGCGTCAGTTGGACCTACTTTGGCAATGGTTTCCATAATTTGTCTGAAAGCAGGTGATTTGCCAATTACCGGATTTTTTATTTTATTCAGTTCTTCTTCCAAATAATCCTTCTGAAGTTTCAGTTGCTCCGATTCCTTCTGCGATTTATTCAATTTAAACGCTGTTTTTAAAGTGGCGATCAGCTTATCATTATCCCAGGGTTTAAGGATAAAATCCGTAGCACCTTGCTTCATCGCCTTCACAGCAATCTGCACATCTCCAAATGCCGTAAACATGATAACGATGACGGTGGGATCCATTTTTTTAATTTCTTTTAACCAGTAAATTCCTTCATTGCCTGTATTGACCCTTGAGGTGAAATTCATATCGAGTAAAACCACATTGGGATGTTTGTTTTGAATGAGATTCGGAATTTGATTGGGATTGCTGATTGTTAGAAGTTCACTAAATTCATCTTCCAGTAAAACTTCAAGCGCACTCAAAACGTCCAGATTGTCGTCAACAACCAATAATACTTCTTTATTTTTTATATCTCCTGACATCTTTCAAATGTAAATATTTTTTGCGCACAACTGTAAAATATTTTGACACTCTTATTTTGATACTTCCCTCTTTAGTTAAATTATTAAACTGATTTACTTACTTTTAGGTAAAATGGCATGGCATTTGAAAAACCCATATAGAAACCAAAAAGCATTTTGCAATGATCCGTAATTACTTTAAAACTACATTCAGAAATATCGGCAGAAACAAACTTTTTACAGCGCTGAATATTATTGGGCTCTCATTGGGCCTGGCAACGGCCATACTCATATTATTCTGGGTTCAGGATGAGCTGAGTTATGATCAATACCATAAAGATGCTTCTGACATCTACCGAGTAAACGGAGATTATGAATTAAATGGTGTAGCTGTGAGAGTGGCCACGAGTCCGGCCCCCATGGCAGCGACCCTTCTAAAGGATTATCCGGAAGTGTTGAAGGCCTGCCGTCTTCGGCAAATTGGATCGCGCATGATTACGATTGGAGACCAGAAATTCCGGGTTGAAAGCCTCACCTATGCTGATTCCAGCTTTTTTAAAATTTTTAGTATTCCCATTTTGGCAGGGGATGAAATAAACCTCCTGAATCATCCAAATTACGTGATGCTGAGTGAAAGTACCGCCAGAAGGTTTTTCGGCGAAGAAAATCCGGTTGGGAAACCGCTTAAAGTGGAAGAGGACAGTTATATGGTTTCGGGTATTTACCGGGATATTCCGGACAACACACACTTCGATTTTGAGATATTATTATCAATGCCCAGCCTGCCGGATAGCTTCGAACAGATGTGGCTCAGCAACAATTTTCATACCTATGTAAAACTTCATCCGAATGCCGACCCTGCAAAGCTTGAACTACAAATGCAGGAAATGATCGCCAAATATATGGGGCCTGATATTGAAAAATTTATGGGTCAAACACTGGAAGAATTTATGGGTTCCGGTTCTGCTGCATTCGTTTTACAAAAACTGACTGATATTCACTTAAAGTCAGATTTAATGGCCGAACTTGAAAGTAACAGCGATATCAGTAATATTTATATGTTCTCTTTTATTGCCTTATTTATTTTGGTGATTGCCTGTATTAATTTTATGAATATGGCAACCGCCCGATCCGAAGGCAGAAGCAAAGAAGTAGGGATCAGGAAAGTGGCCGGAGCAGTCAGGGGGCAGATTATTTTTCAGTATTTATTGGAGTCGTTCATTATTACTTTGCTATCCTACTTCCTGGCCATGATATTGGTAGAACTCTATTTGCCTGTTTTTAACGACCTTTCGGGAAAACATATTGCGATAAACTATTTCGAAACAAAGACCATACTTTTAATTTTAGGCATTGTTTTAGCAACAAGTCTGATCTCAGGCAGCTACCCTTCATTTTATTTATCTTCATTCCAGCCCATTAATGCACTGAAAGGAAAAATAAGAACCGGAAGATCAGGAGGGCTCTTGCGAAATGTTTTGGTTACGGTACAATTTTTTACCACCATCATACTGATTAGCAGCAGTATATTTGTTTATAGCCAGTTAAAATTCATACAGAGCAAAAAACTTGGCTACGAAAAAGAACAATTGATTTGCCTGCATAATATGAATGCGATTGGTGCAGCAAAATCAGAATCACTGAAACAGGAACTGCTTCAGTATCCCGAAATTATGAGTGGCACTATTTCTTCATTTTTACCGGTCCCTTCAAGTTCAAACAATTCAGTGGTACTGCCCGACGGTGACAAAAATAAATTAGTAAGCATGTTCCACTGGGAAGTAGATTTTGATTATATAAAAACTTTTAAGATGAATGTGATCGCAGGGCGTGATTTTTCAAGGGAATTCGGTACAGATTCATCGGCCATACTTATTAACCAGGCGGCCCTTAAACAGTTCGGATGGGAAAATATCGACGGGCATTATGTAACACGATATATCGACAATGACGGTAATACAAAAAATTTCCCCGTCATTGGCCTTATTGAGGATTTTCATTTCGAATCTTTAAAAGCCACAATTTCACCAATGTTAATGAGAATTACCGGAAGGGGATTTTATTTGACGCTAAGATTTAACACCGATGACACACAGGAAGTAATCTCAATTTTAGAGAATAAATGGGCAGAATTTGCACCAAACTTTCCGTTTGAATATTCATTTATTGATGCAAGGTTCAACGATATCTATTTTCAGGAGCGACGAATGGGAAGGATTATGCGGACATTCACCATTTTGGCGATTATCATAGCATCACTGGGTTTGTTCGGTTTGGCTGCATTTATTGCTGAAAAAAGAACCAAAGAAATCGGTATACGAAAAGTTAATGGAGCGGGAATCACAAATATTTTTATGCTTTTCACAAAAGACATTGCCAAGCTGGTCGTCATCGCCTTTGTTCTTGCCGTGCCACTAACCTGGTATATTATGGATAATTGGCTGAACAATTTTACCTATCGGATCCAGATTAGCTGGATGGTATTTATTGGCGCAGGTATCATGGCTTTTTTACTCGCTATCCTTACCATCTCTTATCAGGCCATTAAGGCATCTACAATGAATCCGGTGGAATCGTTGAAATATGAGTAGTAGTAAATATTAAATGTTTTGGATTATGATCTCAAACTATTTAAAAACAGCATTTCGGAACCTTCTTCGTAATAAGCTCTTTTCGTTTTTGAATATTTTTGGGCTGGCACTTGGAATGGCGACCGCTATTCTGATCTTATTCTGGGTTCAGGATGAATTGAGTTATGACAAATACAATAATAACCATAAAAACATTTACAGGGTCATCCAGGATTTCAATTCGAGCAACAGAGGCCAGGAGCGGATGGCTATCACAACCTCCTCAATGGGGCACACCATGCTTACCGATTATCCAGAAGTAAACAATTATTGCCGGTTGACGCGCAGGATCAGTGCCACTATTAACATCAACGGCACTCATTTTATAGAAGAAAATCTGGGATATGCGGATTCTACTTTTTTCAATTTTTTTAGCGTTCCTTTAATTTATGGGAATAATAATGACATTTTAAATCAGCCCAATTTAATCGCACTTAACCAAACAACAGCCAAAAAATATTTTGGCGATAAAAATCCCATTGGGCAACATATTACGATCAGGAACAGAACTTACATGATATCTGGCGTTTATCAGGATATTCCGAAAAATTCACACTTTCATTTTAATGGACTGATGTCGATGATAACCCTTCCTGAAAGCCAGGTTACTGATTGGGATAAGAGTAGTTTTAACACCTATGTTTCCTTGGATCCGGGAACGGATTTGAATCAATTACAGCAAAAGATGCAAAGTCTGATCAGGCAGTTTATGTGGCCGATCAAAGGGAAATATTATTCGGGTACGGTTGATGATTTTATTGCCGGCGGATCTGCCTATAAATTACAGCCCCTGACCGATATTCATTTAAAATCGGACCTGATGTTCGAAATAGAACCCAATGGTGATATCAGATATATTTATATTTTTTCGTTCATTGCCTTATTTATACTGGCGATTGCATGCATCAACTTTATGAATATGTCAACTGCCAAATCAGAGGGCCGATCTAAAGAAGTTGGTATCAGAAAAGTTTCAGGAGCCTCAAAGCAACAGATCATCGGGCAATATTTACTTGAATCTTTTTTAATCAGCTTCATAGCCTATTTTGTTGCCATGATACTCATTGAACTGGCATTGCCCTGGTTCAATAATTTCTCCGGAAAATCAATAAGAATCGATTATTTTGATCTTCAGACACATGCAATATTATTTGGACTTGTTTTCATAAGCGGATTGACATCCGGCAGTTACCCGTCCATTCACCTTTCATCAGTAAAGCCAATTCTTGCATTAAAAGGAAGAAATGTATTTGGCATGAAAGGGATGCATCTGAGAAACTTATTGGTGACTCTGCAATTAATAACAACCATTGTTCTGATTAGCTGTAGTTTGATAATCTTCAAGCAATTAAATTATATTGATAACAAAGCATTGGGCTTTAATCGTAAAAATATAATCTGTTTACACAATGCAGGATATTTAGGTGAGAAATCCGAATTATTCAAAAAAGAAATGCTAGCACATCCTGAATTTATCGATGGCACAATTTCGTCATTTCTTCCGGTTCCATCTGCAACCTATGATGCAGGGGTCATGCCCGACGGCGATCAAAAGAAAAGTATGAACATGCCACACTGGGGGATTGATTACGATTATTTTAAAACCCTGGAATTACAGATTATCGAAGGCCGGGCATTTTCTTCGGAATTCGGCACGGATTCGAATGCCGTTATTTTAAATCAATCTGCGATAAACAGTTTTGGTTGGACAGATCCATTAAATCATTATATTTCAAGAGGAGCCGTCAGAAACGGGATTTTCGGGCTCAACAATTTTAAGATCATTGGTGTGGTTCAGGATTTTCATTTTGAATCGCTGCAAAAAAACATTGCTCCAATACTACTTTATTTAAATGGAAGGGGCAATATGATATCATTTCGTTACAAAACAGATGATGTAAACAAAGTGATTCATTTGCTTGAATCTAAATGGAAAGAATTTGTACCCAACCAGCCCTTTGCTTATTCATTTCTTGATGAGCGTTTTGATAATATGTACTTTAGCGAGCAACGCATATCCCGTCTGATGATCATCTTCACCATTCTGGCGATCATGATTGCCGCTTTGGGATTATTTGGTTTATCGGCCTTTATGGCAGAAAAAAGAACCAAGGAAATGGGCATCAGAAAAGTGAACGGAGCCACGGCTTTCAATATTTTTCTGTTGTTTTCAAAAAATATTTTCAAACTTATACTAATCTCATTTGTTATTGCAGTGCCGCCCACCTGGTATTTTATGAATAACTGGCTGAATAATTTTGCTTACCGCATCAATATCTCCTGGACAAACTTTTTAATTTCGGGATTTATTGCCTTTTTAATTGCCATGATTACCATTTCTTACCAAGCATATCTATCAGCAGTAAGAAAACCAGTTGACTCGTTGAAATATGAATAAATGACATCAATCAAAACCAAACACCCAAATAATCAATAATTACGCCCAAAGCATTGATATGTTTTTGATGTTCGACACGGGACATTGTAAAAATTTAAATAATGGGTGTGCCATTATATTTATACAGGAGAATCAGCCACAAATTTAAACATCTCTGATAAAAAAGTAATGAGCCCCAAATTTGAACAAACATTAACTGAATTAAAATCTGACTTTATCATTTTGGGAAGAATTTTAAATCATCTATAAATTTCAAATCAACCCAATAAATATCATGCTCATGATAAAAAAACAAGTATTTCATATCGGGTGAAATACGAGGATTAAGTATGCCTTTCATCCCCAAAACCTCACTTAAATTTATCGCCGGCCCCCAATCATTTTCACCTTCCCTATAACTTATAAACAGTTCTGGTGAATTGCCCCAATATTGATACATAGCGACAAAAAACATAAAAGATTGATCAGCAGAAATACAGGGATGTACTCCTTGTAAATAATCTTTAGGAGTATCAACAATGCCTCCCTTTTGAGGAATGCATTCTGAAAATTTACCATCTAAGAAATAGGTTTTTTCTATACATCCCTCCTCGTATACCGGTTGAATTGAGCGACTGTATATGCTTCCATCGGCAGCAAAACTCAAATAGGCTGCCGGCCCAACAAATGTTGGTTCCGACCATGTTGTTCCCTTGCGATTTACCATCCATATTCCATATTCATCTGAATAATTATTCACTTTATGGGGTCGTTTGCTACCAAAAAACAAAAATCTATTGTCAGGACTGATCGCAGGCTCGTTATCCAAATATTTTGAATTAAAGTCAGCCTTTTGGGGAGTAATCCATCCTGTATCACTTTTTTTAGTAACCCATATATCCTTTCCCCTATTGAAATAAAATTCTGATAAATCGGGTGAAAAAGCACCACCGAACTCATGATCATCAGTTGAAATAAAGTCTGGTGCAAAAACTTCTGGTTTAATTCCAGGTGGCTTCTGACCCATATAGTTTTTTATCACTGTGACGGAACTTCCAGCCCCAACTCTTCCTGACAAAATCAAACCATCATTGGCACAAATAATTGGTAGAAGTAATATGATCAACAAATTTTTTAAAATCATTTTAACAATTGAATAGATTTACAAAAATGAGTCAGCCATCGACTTGCGTAACCCCTCTAAAATCTTCAACCCATTTAAATTATTTGGATTTAGATCAACAGATCTCTGATAAGCTTTAATCGCCAGTTCCTTATTATTGGTTTTCAAATAAGCTTCACCCATGCTATCCCAGGCATTCCAAGATTCAGGGAATAGTTCCGTATTCAATTTAAACACCTCAATGGCAAGATTATAATTTTCCTTTTCAGCCCATTTATAACCTTCGTTATTAAGTGAAGCTTCCAGTCGGGGCATGTTTTTTAAAGTTTCACTGTTATAATTGCGAAACCCATGAATGGCCTCCTCAATTCTTCCTGCATTTAGATATTCTATCGGTAACATATATTTTTCGTCCAATTTGCTAATCAGTTTTTCATTATTACCCCATTTGACCAGTACTTTGTTATCTTTGATCAATTGACAACTCAGTTCTGGAATATCGGTAACAAATTCATTCTCCGAGAGTGGATATAAACTCGTACCTATATTTGAGTAAGTCCGTGGGTTATAATCTGAGATTGATAAAGTAAAATCTTCCCTATGCTTACTGATCTCTAAAATCTGATATGCGCTATATAAATACCGACCGATTAATTTTTCGACAACTTCAGGCCCCAATTTTACTTCTGGCAAATTTTCCAATTTATAATTCATTACCGTATCGATTAATGGATCCTGGCCCGATACAAAATCCTGATATGAATATTCTACAGGAAGGTCTGGGTATATCCAGGGTTTTGTATCCAAATCAACAGTCATTTTAATAGGAGCCGTTGAAATAGCAAATCTTAGTTTTGAATTTGGTAAAAAAATTAATTTGGGCAACGCATTATATCTCTGGCCCTGTCCGGTCGGTTCACCCACAAAAAGTGCTTTTGAATTATTTCTTATGATTGAAGCAAATAATATCCCCCCGGAGAATGTTTTCCTTCCGATCAATACGAAAAATTTACCTTTCTGATTGATCTTTTTGTTATTTATCAAGTAATCAGCCAGAGGTTGTATCATTCCCGCATTACCTCCGGTATTCATTCTTAAATCAATAACAAAGGCATTAAATTCTTTTGTTTCAACCCACTGGTCAATTTCTTGAATTAATTGTTCAAGTGATTTATCCTCAGAAATAATTGTTTTATTAAACTGGAAATAGATTAATTTTTTGTCGGGTTGATATTGAACCCAATAATTTTCTTTGCGATCATTCGGAATTACTGGTGTAATTATTTCGTTATTAACTTTTCTGATGTTAGTCCAATATCCATATTGCGCAAAATGAATGGGTTTCATTTTTCGTTCGAAAATTAAACCATCCTTACCTTCAAATTTAAATATTGCATTGCTTACATCCTTGATAAATCCAGCCGCTTTGAGCCATTCAGAGATTAGCACTCCACATCTGTTTTTTAACCCATACTTATTCTCATAACTGATATAATTAGAAAATTTTGCATCTATCTCCGCTATGGTATGTCCACCAATTTCCAAGAGTTTTGATCCAATCAGATCAGTATTTGAACGTCCGGCACCGGTAATATAAAGCTTATCCCCGAAAAAGTAAATTTCCATTGGATAAATATGCCAATTGGGATTATGAATATCATTTGCAAGCAAGGAATGTGCATCTTTTAGCGAAGAAAGAATTCCTGAAAATTCAAATATAATCTCGTTGCTGCTAAGCACATCAATTTGTTGATTTAAATTATTTACGGTCTCATCCAACGCAATCCGATTTGTTTCTTGTATCATATTAGGATGGGTCTGCTTAATTTCCTCAGACAGATAATTTAAATCTTCGCGCCACTGTGCTTTAGTTGGATTTGGGGGAAGCCCCTGAAAAAAGAAAATTCGAAAATCAATGATGATAATTATAAAAATTAAGGCAAAAGCAACAGTGATAAACGAGATCATAGTTGCCACTATTTTTTTCCAAACAGATGGCTGTTTAAACAGAATAAAACATATTGTAAAAAGAAAAACCAGTAGCCCTGTGATGGAAATATAAAATGATGTTTCAAACAACAACCCAAAAGGAATTGGTAAAAAGGCGAAAAAGAAAATGCAGCCCATCACAAACATGATAAGCCCTGCATATAATAGTTTTAATTTTAAATTTTTCATGGGTAAATAATTTTTAGCGTCAGAAGTATGGAATCTAAATGTTAGATGACCTCCAAACTTGTAATACGCAAACATGCTATTTTAAAATATATCGATTAATTAATTTGATGATTGAGAATTTTTCCATTTGCAAGCCACAATAAATCTTAAACAGTTTAAATTCCCGGAATTAAAGCCGTGCTTACCCAATAGATTTCTCCATTCCGAACAAAAAACATATATTTTTTATCCGGCGATATCATCGCAATCGCCTGGGATTCGGCAGAATTAATATTTTCGTTTAATTTAACGGCTGTAGACCAGGAACCATCCTGTTTCCGGAGAGAGATGAACAAATCTGATTTTAAATTACCTCGCGGCTGGGCATCAAAAATCAGGTAGCTTTCATCCGGTGCAATGCAGGGATGTGCAGCCCGGGTTAAAGCATTGATCTCATCTCCAAGCTTAACAGGTTCTTGATAATTTCCATCCTGCATTTCTGATACATAAATTCCATCTTCACCCGTAAAATACAGGTTCCCATTATTGGCAACAGTAGGATACATCACAAAACGGTTTATAAAAGGATCTCCTAAAATCCTTGGTTCGCTCCAACCATATTCAGTTCTTTCAACTACCCATTGCAGAAAGGTACCCGGACTTCCGCCTTCTTCCAAAGGACGATTAGAACCAAATATCAGTTTGCTACCATCCGGCGTAATTAATGGTTCCATTTCATTATAAGTACCAGAAAAAGGAGCGACTTGAGGTTCAGTCCAGATACCATTTACTTTTTTCATCTGCATGATTATCCCCAGATTGGAATTACTGCTTGCTCCTCTACGGGTAAAATATATTTCTGATAAATCGGGCAAAAAAGAAATTCCAAAATCAGCATATTGAGTCGATACTACACCTGAACAGAACAGTAATGGTATGTCATTTGGAATTGTACAATCGGGATAATGATTATCAATGCAGTTCAGCATATTGGGTTCAATTATTTCATTCTCCTCTTCGGTAGTTTTTGTACAACTTAAATTTATTAAGGCGACTACTATCAAAAATATAATTCCAGTAATACATTGGTTTTTCAAATATTTCATACCTAATTTTTTCTTTTAGAACTTTTTCATGATCATGAAGCGAACATATATATTTGTCTGTGTTATAAAAAATTTAGTAGACAATATACATTTTGGGGTAGAGTATCTACATCACAAGCAAATTATTTGAAGAATAGGCTATTTAAACAATATTCTAGCTACCTTTAAATGTCGTTTATCGACATTTTTTTGTGAAAATGAAAATAAGATTTAGCTTAGCTATGTCATTAAATAGTAATGAAGGATAAGATTAAAATTCAGCAGTTATTGAGCAATTATTCTGACAACAGAATATACTGGCACTTGATATTCTGGACGACATACCTGATATTTTCATCCATTGGTTATTATACAACTACATTATTACAAATTTCTTTTGGGAAAGTAATTTTACATTATTTAACTTCCATTCAGATTGATATAGTTGCAACCTACTTCACGGTATATTATTTAATATCAAACTATTTAATTAAAAGGAAATATATATATTTTGTTCTACTGTTTATTATTAGCAGTTTATTCTTTGTTATTTGCCAACGATTTATTGTTCACTACATTACCTATCCTTATTTTTTCCCGGAAAGCATATTTTTTGGAGAATGGTTTAAACTGAGATATTTTTTCACAGTCACTAATATTTACCCGGTTACGGCCCTTTTTATTTCAATAAAATATATAAAGAATGCTTTTATTACTCAAAAAATCAATCAGGAGCTGGAACAAAAAAGGCTTGAAGCAGAGTTAAAATTTCTAAAATCTCAAATACATCCTCATTTTTTATTCAATACACTGAACAATCTTTATGCTTTAACCCTCGATAAATCTGATCAGGCTCCAGAAGTAGTCCTGAAATTGTCAAAACTATTAGACTATATATTATATGAGGCAAATGAGTCGAAAATGGCACTGGAGAAAGAGATTGATTTAATTCAAAACTATATTCAACTCGAAAAAATAAGATATAAGAATGCAAACATTGAATTGAAAATTGACGGCGAAATTGGTTTAAAAAAAATTGCGCCCTTAATATTATTGCCTTTTGTCGAAAATAGCTTTAAACATGGATTGAGCAAAAATATGGGTGATTTATGGGTTCATATAACAATCCGATGTACTGATCATTTCCTGGTATTTAAAGTTCAGAACAGTAAAAATTCGAACCAGAAAGACCTTAAAGAAGGATTTACTGAGGGCATTGGATTAAACAATGTAAAACGAAGGCTGAGCCTTATTTATCCGGGCAAACATGAGCTAAAAATTGAGGATTTATCGAATATTTTCAATGTTGATTTAAAAATCATTTTTTGATTCAAATTAAGAAATAGCCAATTATGAAAATCAAATGCATTATTGTTGATGATGAGCCATTGGCCATCCGTGTATTAGAATCACATATCGAAAAATTACCCGAAATCTCGATCATTGCAAAATGCGAAAATGCCATGCAGGCCATGGCAGTAATTCAGAAAGAAGAAGCAGATTTAATTTTGCTTGACATACAAATGCCTGAACTCACAGGGTTGGAATTTTTACAAGCCATGCAGAATCCTCCTCAGGTTATTTTCACCACGGCCTACCGGAATTATGCCATTGATGCTTTTGAATTTGATGTGGTTGATTATCTTTTAAAACCAATTTCATTCGAAAGATTTGTAAAGGCAATCAATAAATTTTATTTGCGCACAAACCGAAACCCAAAGGTGGTTCCTGGCAATAATAAATTAAGTGAATCAAAATTTATCTACATTAAGAAAAACAAAACGGTCTTTAAAATCCTGATAGACGAGATCAAATTCATTAAAAGCATCAAAGATTATATCAAAATTCACACCACCAATGAAGATCACATGACAAAACAAATGATCGGAAAACTGGAATCATTATTACCTGATTCCGATTTTATAAGGGTGCATAATTCCTATATCGTGAACATACAACACATTGATTCCATCTCTCCTAATTATATTGGGATAAAAGAAGAAAAAATACCCATTGGGAGAAGCTTTAAAAATTACGTTCTAAAAAAGCTGGATTATTACCACAACATTTAGTTCGAGGCGCAGTAACGTTTGAAATATGTTGTGATAAGATCATATAACTGAATATCAGTTGAACCCAGTACCAGTGAATCCGGGAAATTGCAATAGGCAATAAACTCATCAACTTCATCCTTATCTTTCAATCCTGTCAGTCTGCTTACAATTTCAAAACTCAATCTTTCCTGGACCTTAAATTTGGTTTGATCGGCCAATAAAAGTTGCTGGTATTTCTTTTCGTTTTTGGCCCGACGACTGAATAAATTATACATTGCGGTAATAGGGCTTCCAATGCTGATTCCTCCATCGCTATCCCGATGGTCCAAATCATTCGATCTGCGCGAAAGCATTGCCATATTCTTTTGAAATGCTTTATTTAGCTCGGCAATGGCAAGTTCCTCCGGAGTCATCTGATAGTCCAGAATAATGCGTTTCAATTCTTCATAGCTTGGGAATGGTTTAATCACGACCTCAGCGAGTTTGTATGTTTTGGGGATAAGTTGTATGTTAAGTTCAAGTCGATCCTTGTAAACTGAATCTGATAAATGGATAACCTGCTGTTCATATCCGATGGCAGAAACAACCAGGCTGTCGATGGCACTTAATTCAAAACTAAATTCACCCGACAAATTACTGGCGGTTCCAACATTTTTCTGTGGGATATATATGTGGGCAAAAGAAATTGGGGTATGTTTTAGCTGATCAGAGATTTTACCTTTAATTGCAATTTCATCAGAAGCTAACAACTGACAGCTCAAAAAGATTCCGATTACAAGTAGAAATTTATTCATTATTAATCTGTGAATATCAATCTTTCATTTAATTCTTTTGTCAAATTTAACTGATTAAACTATTCAAGGGCTGTTTTTTAACATCTGTTAAGATTATTCGGTTTGGAAACGTGCTTTGAACAGAATTCACCATTTGAAATTTATTCTCAGAAGAAGCCTCTTACTTTCATCAATTCAATAGAAATATGTACGATTTCCTCTTTGGAAATGGTCTGGCAGTTAAAAATAATATCGAACATGGACTCTTCCATTTTTTTCCCATAGAACTCTTCGATCAGGGCTGTTCTTTTAAAATCAATCTCCGTAATATACTGATGGGCATCCTCCTTCGTTATTTCATGCTTCTGGCTAATTTGGTCGATTCGCCATTGCAATGGGGCAACAAGCCGGATATTAAACGATCGGCTGACATATTTCGACAAAGCAACTCCGGCGCGCCCAACCACTATAATATTCCCTTTTTTCGCATAATCCTGCATCACCTCCGCAATTGTTTTACGGATCACCCTGTCGCTTTTATAATAGCGGGATGAGAGGGATTCAATAATTTGATCCATCTTGCTCTTTTTCTGTGCATTGTACACATATTTGATTTTACGGACAGGCAGGTCCAGTTTTTTGGCAGAATCCATCATAATATCCTTATCAATACACCTCCATTTATCTTCATCCTTTCCAATATTTTTATTGATGGACTTGTAAAACAGTTCGGCCAGTTCTTTGGCAGAACATCCGGCTTGCCTGGAAATGGTAATAATTTGATCCCGGTCGGGTGTATGAAGCGTTTTATCAGCTGATTGCTTATCTCTGTGAAAACGCTGGTTTAAATAATTCAAGAACAGATTACTCATAAAGCCTCCTTGTTTTTTTGAATGGGTAATTGCAACATTTATAATATATAAATCATTTTTACCAATCAATCTAAAAACCTAAAGAAGCAGTCTTAGTACATTTTGGTTTCTTTTAGCCAGCCTGGCATTCGAAGGCGATTCAACATTAGGAGAAGCCGGGCTTAGCTGAAAGGGCAGCATAAAATATAGTATTTCGTAAATATATGAAAAACAAGACCCATGAACAAGTAATCGTTGAGAATTGATATTTATTTCCAAATTATTACTAAATTGAACACATATTCGAGTTTATCAATCAGTAAATCATTTAATACCTTTTAACATGAAATTCAACCATCCATTTTTTAAAATTAGCACTTTAGCCTTTATTTCGTTATTCTTAATCATTACTTTTTACGCTTGCAATCAGGCGGCAGTAGATGAAGTTATTGCAGTTGAGCCGGATTTTATAGGTCCTGAAAACGGAACCCTGATCATTATTGGTGGTAATGCCCGCGATCCGCTTTTTCTTGAAAAATTTAAAGAATATGCCGGTGGCGAAGAGGCCAAAATTATTATTGTTCCCACGGCCTGGGACGACTGCCAAGTTGAAAGGGACACTGGATTTTTAAATTTTACGGCCAGGTTTGAAAGGGCTGGTTTTAAAAATATTACCGTACTTCACACTCGTGATTCAAGCGAAGCAAATAAGCCGGAATTTTACGGTCCGATTGCTGAAGCAAGCGGGGTTTGGTTTGATGGTGGCCGTCAGTGGCGCATTGCTGATGGATTTTTAAATACAAAGGCTCACGAAGAGTTTAATAAAGTACTCGAACGTGGCGGGGTCATAGCCGGTTCGTCGGCAGGAGCTTCAATTCAGGGTTCGTACCTGGCTCGCGGTGATTCTCAGGGAAATACAGTAATGATGGGCGATCATGAAGTAGGTTTGGGTTTTTTAAAAAATTCGGCCATAGATCAACATATTCTTGTTCGCAACCGTCAATTCGATATTTTTGAAATTCTTGAGAACAGACCCGAACTGTTTGGAGTCGGCCTCGATGAAAATACAGGAATCGTAGTGAAAGGCAATGAATTTGAGGTAATTGGTAATAGCTTTGTTGCCGTCTATGACGGAACCAGGTATTCGCGCGAAAGGGATACCATTTATCAATTACCCAAAGGCTCCAAAGAATTTTACTTTTTACGAAAAGGCGATAAATATAATTTAAAGGACCGAAAAATTATTTTGCCCGAAAGAAATCAGGAAGCTGTGGATCCAAATTAGCCTAAAGCGATCTTCTATAATCTGGAATTTGAAATTCATAATTTCTTATCCCGTTTTCAATTTATCGGACATTTCTTTGGTTTATCGAAAATCTAAACCATTACATCGACTTTCTTATATTTAAAAAGGAATTTTTGCAATTTTTGAATAACTTGCAACCAATAGTAATTTTTTGTTTTGAAACAACTAAACCCCAATCTTTTAAACATGAAACATCTTATTCATCGTGCAGTTTTACTTGGATGTATGCTGCTGACCATTCCAACAATTTTATTTTCGCAAACAGATAACACGGCTGATTTCTTCAATGATCTCCAGTTTCGCAATGTAGGCCCCACCAGAGGTGGAAGGGTCACAGCGGTTGCCGGAATTAATTCTCAAGCCGGGACATTTTATATGGGCGCAACAGGTGGCGGTGTATGGAAAACAACCGATTACGGGATTAACTGGGATAATGTTTCGGATGGATTTTTTGAGTCTCCCTCCATTGGTGCCATCCGGGTTTTCCAGAAGAATCCGGATATCGTTTACGTCGGCACAGGTTCTGACGGGATCCGTTCAAATGTAATCGTGGGAAAAGGGGTATATAAATCGACTGATGCAGGAAAAACATGGAAACATATCGGACTTAAAAATGCAGGATTGATCGGCGCTGTCGAAATCAATCCCAACAACCCGGATATTGTTTTTGTTGCCGCCATCGGTCAACCATTTCAACCAAATGATGAAAGAGGCGTTTTCCGAACAAAAGATGGTGGCGAAAGCTGGGAAAAGGTATTGTTCATTGCCGATACAGTTGGAATCGCCGATATTGAATTTGCACCCGATGATCCAAATATTGTGTATGCAGCAGCATGGAGAACCGAGCGAAAACCCTGGACCATTATCAGCGGTGGTGAAAATGGCGGGTTCTATAAATCTGTTGACGGAGGAGATCACTGGACCAAAATTGAAAAAGGATTGCCAACCGGAATCATTGGAAAAATGGATTTGGCAGTCTCAAAAGCCGATCCAAAAAGATTATACGCACTTGTTGAAGCCGCCGACGGGGCCGGTGGGGTTTTCCGGTCAGATGACCATGGCGAATCTTTTGTACGTATAAATAAAGATATGAACCTGTTAAACAGACCGTTCTATTATTGCAATATAGATGCAAACCCGGTAAACCCGGATGCATTATTTGTAAATACCGGAAGTTATTATCATTCGGACGACGCAGGAATTAGCTGGAGCAGAAGAAGTGTACCTCATGGCGATAACCACGATATCTGGATTAATGAAAATGACACCAATCTTTATATTCAGGCAAACGACGGTGGTGTCAATATTACCACCAATGATGGTAAATCTTGGTCATCCCAGTTTAATCAACCTACAGCAGAACTTTACCAGGTTGACCTCGACGATCAATATCCTTATTGGTTGTATGCCGGCCAACAGGATAACACAACCATTGCCGTTCCAAGTTTACCGCCCTATGAAGCACCTGGGGGCCCCAGTGCATATTGGATCACAACAGGTGGTTGCGAAACCGGTCCGGCAGTTCCTAAACCCGGAAACCACAACATCGTTTATGCAAACTGTAAAGGACATTTTGGGGTCTATAATAAAATAACCGGACAGGAACGAAGCTATACAGCCAATCCTTCAAATATATACGGACATAACCCAAAAGATCTTGAATTCAGATTTCAGCGGGTGGCTCCCATCCATGTTTCACCACACAATCCCGATGTGGTTTACCACGGTTCTCAATATGTTCATAAAACCATTGATGATGGCCTGAACTGGGAAATTATTTCTCCTGATCTGACGGCTTTTGAACCCGACAAACAGGTCATCTCCGGAAGCCCTATCACACGTGATATTACTGGTGAAGAATACTACAGTGTGATCTATTCAATCCGCGAATCACCCATTACAGAAGGGCTGATCTGGGTAGGTGCCAATGATGGCCCTGTTCATGTTACGAAAGATGGCGGCAAAAACTGGGAAAATGTTACACCTCCCGATCTGTTGCCCGGTGGCCGCGTTGACTGTGTTGAACCTTCGCCGCATCAGGCCGGAAAAGCATATGTTGCCATATTACGTTATCAGTTGGGCGATTGGCATCCATATATTTATAAAACCTTAGATTATGGTCAAAACTGGACCTTACTAACAGATGGAACAAACGGCTTGCCTGCCGATTTCCCAACACGTGTGGTTCGTGAAGATCCGGATGTTGAAGGTTTGCTTTTCGCAGGTACCGAATTTGGACTCTTTGTGTCATTCAATGATGGTGAAGACTGGCAATCGCTACAGCAAAACCTGCCCGTTACACCGGTAACCGACATTAAAGTTTATAGAAAAGACCTGGTTTTATCAACCATGGGTCGTTCGTTCTGGATCATGGATAACATCAGTCAATTGCATCATTATAAAGAAATGATGGCTGCAAAAAATAATTTTCTGGTTAAACCCGAAGATACATACCGTTTAAATTACCGTGCAACAAGGGGAAACGAGATACCTTCCTATCCATCAGCTGCCGTAAGCATCGATTATTTTATTGCAAATCAGCCAAAAAGTGAGATTAAAATGGAAATACTTGATGCAGACAAAAATATCATTCAATCATTTGTCAGCAGCGATCGCAAACCAATGAATCGAGAAGGTGTGGAAGACATGGCCATGAGCTATTATTTTCAACCCAGTCAGGATGTTGATTTGAAAAATACGATCGGGATGCACCGCGTAAAATGGGATATGACCCATAAAGGAGCCTGGGATAAAAATGCACGCCGAAGCTTTAGAAACGGGCCCAATGTTGCACCTGGCAAATATTATGTAAGCCTTGAAATTGATGGCGATAAGCTGCTTCAGGAGTTTACTATACATGCCGATCCACGACTAGCAGTAGTCGGTGTTGGAACCAAAGAATTAAAGGAACAGGAAACACTTGCATTAAAAATGGTTGAACTCACGACCGAAGCAAAAAAACTGGCCGATAAAATCGACAGCCGCCGCAAGGAAATTGCCGAAACAATCAAGAAGAAAGGTGCAAGTCGTAAGTTGACAAAGGAAGATGCCGCGCTAAAAATACTTGACGATCAAATGTTGATGCATGAAGGTATTTATCAACAACCACAATTTATCGATCAGATCAATTATTTGTCACGTGCCGTCAGTGGTGCCGATCAAAAACCAAGTGCCAATATGTACCAGTATTACGAAAGGCTCACATCTAAGCTGAAAGAATTACAGACAGCTTTTGAAGAGCGCTAAGTTGGCTTTTTCGGTTGTAGCCGGTTGAAATACTGAGCAATACTCATAAAAAACAATTGTACTGCGGTTGTAATACATTGTTATTGGTTATTCGACATTGTTTATTGTGTGTTTGAACGCTCGAGTACCTTAAACAATTTTGAACCATCTTGAACCATTTTGAACTTTTAACTTTATCCTTCAAGCTTTTTTAAATGCTGACATTCAGTTGATATTCAGTAGTTATTCTATTGTAATCCATTGATATTTTTAGTGTCTGCTTCAAAATAATTTACAGCCTGAATAAGCCGGAACTGAATTTTATTCCAGCTCACCCGAAGATAGGGGAATTGCTTAATTAATAGTCTATCATAAAAAATTGTAAACCTAAAAAGCACATCAATTAATTATGACATTAAAAGGAGGTAAATCATGAGAAAACAATTCATCACAATATCAATTATTACACTTTTCTTATTCGGGATTAAGGGCAGCCTGGCTTCTCAGGAGCTAAGATCCCCAGATTATGAAGCGGTGAAAAAATCTATTGAACAATCTATTGGCTGGGCAATCGAAAAAGATTTCGATGCCATGTTCCAACTTTGGGCCGACAATATGTTTCATTTCTGGCTCTTTTCAAACAGCATGGTAGTGAGCCTCGATAGTTTTAAAATTTATGCCGAACAGTGGAAGGATCCTGATTTTCGTGGAACCCGTTTTGAATTCAGGGATTTGCGCATCACATTTTCACAGTCAGGCGATGTGGCCTGGTATTCATGCTATCTGGATGACTGCGGTTCGTTTAAGGGCGTGGAGTCATGCCTGGAAAATGTTTTCCAAACCGGTGTCCTGGAAAAAAGGGACGGGCGTTGGGTTCATGTGCAAATGCATGGATCATATCCTGTTGATAAAATACCTGAAAATTATGTCCGTAGATTTTACGCCAAACTTTTTGAAAAAGTTGAATAATTTACCCATAAATTCAATCTCTCAAATCAAGTAGATTCTATGGTTAAAGTGTTCTCTTCTCTATAGTTTTCTTGCTCTCTTCATTATATTAGAGCCTTCTAACTTACTTTACTCCGGCTTTATGCCAGGAAGAGGCCTTCATGCAGGTTTTTGCTTTATTCGAACTGACTCAAAAAAATCCTTCTTTTCCAGGAACTCAATTATAATATTGAGCGGATTTATTGAAGGCTTATTTTTTTCAGGTTCGGAAGACTGTAAAAATAATAAATCAGCATACCGATTATCATCCAGATAACCAATCGCATCCATGTATCAAAAGGCAGGGCGATCATTTGCGCTAGCGACGTTAAAATACCCATGATGGGAACAAATGGAACCCAGGGTGTGCGGAATCCACGGGGCAGGTTTGGATGTGAATGACGCATAATCAGTATTCCTCCGCAAACTATGGTAAATGCCATTAATGTTCCAATAGAAACCAGTTCTCCCAAAATACCGATCGGCAACAAACCGGCAATTATTAATGTTACAAAACCTGTTATAAGTGTATTAATATGTGGTGTTTTGTATTTGGGATGAATTTTTGAAAACACAGGGGGCAAGAATCCATCTTTCGACATTGAAAAAAAGATACGGGGCTGCCCCAATAACATCACCAGGATAACAGAACTTAAACCGGCCAAGGCTCCAATTTTTATGATCGGGCGGAGCCACATCAACTGTGAACCAAGTGAATCAATAGCGACTGCAATGGGGTCAGATACATTTAATAAATGGTAATCGATAATACCGGTCAGAACCAACGCAACTGCAATATACAATATCGTACAAACAACCAGCGATGTAATAATACCGATGGGCATATCCCTTCGTGGATTTTTTGCTTCCTGAGCAACAGTTGAAACTGCATCGAACCCAATGTATGCAAAAAATATAACCCCGGCTCCTCGCAGGATCCCTGACCAGCCAAATTCACCAAACTTTCCGGTATTTTCGGGTATAAAAGGAGTCCAGTTATCAAGCTTAATGTATCTATAGCATATTATTACAAAGAGCAAAACCACCCCGATTTTCACATAAACAATGGCATTATTAAATCGGGCCGATTCACGGATTCCCATATACAGAACCATTGTAAGCAATCCAACAATAATCATGGCCGGAACATCGAAATACGCTCCCGAAAGAATAACTCCGTCAGGTGATTGAATGAATGGCGCGGCACTAAAAGCCTTTGGAATATGGATACCAAAGTCATTTAGAAAACTTACCATATAACCCGACCAACCAACTGCCACCGCAGATGCACTGAATAAATACTCCAGTATCAGGTCCCAGCCAATAATCCAGGCAACAGTTTTACCCATGGTGGCGTAAGCATAAGTATAGGCACTTCCGGCAACAGGCAGCATCGATGCAAACTCGGCATAACAAAGTGCTGCAAAACCACAGGCAATACCTGAAATAATAAACGAAATAACAATCCCCGGACCCGCATAGTTGGCTGCTGCCGTACCCGTGAGAACAAAAATTCCGGCACCTATTATGGCCCCGATACCCAGAAGCGTAATATTCAGAGGGCCCAAAGTGCGGTTCAATGAGTTTTCTTCCGATTGTTTAATTAAATCATCGACGCGTGATAACATAAACACAATTTTAGTACATAAAGAACGATTGATAGCCCACTATCAAAAAAATACAAACTAAATCATGTAAAAAAAGCCCTGATATTCTTTAATTTACAATAGAATATCAAAGCTTAAAAATGCTACTGATTGCCAAAATGGCTAGCAAATATACGACATAAAAAAGTCCATAATGAAAAAAAGATAAGCAGTATGATGGTTTCAGAAAATATAATTTTTTGCCTGGGAGACTGAAGATTTTATCGGCGGTTGAAGTCATAAAATGAAGAACAACCCATTGAATTCATCCAGCTTTTCAGCCTGAATTCGAATCCCGCTTGAGCCGCCTGCATCAAAATATCGATACCATAAAAGTTCCTGAAATAATGGATCAATTACAAATATTGATACTGCATATCGATACGCGTACATTTTCCCCATCTGTTTAATTTCATATATTTGCCTTCAGTCAAATCAATTTAGATACCCGAATGTCGTGTAAATGTCGTTTCATTGTAGTTGGATCGTTAGCTCTATCTTCACGACATTTGAGGTAAAAAAAATGAGAACAGGATCGATAATAAAAGAACTAAGGATCAAAAAAGGTCTGACCCAGGAAGAATTGGCAGATAAAACGGAACTGAGTGCCAGAACCATTCAGCGTATTGAAAACGGAGAAGTTGACCCCCGTGCCTACTCCCTTCAAATGATAGCAAAAGCACTGGAAGTAGATTATAGTTTATTTGTTGAGGATGAACCCAATGCAGACCAAGAAAAAAAAGCCAGAGAAGATCGAATCTTTTTAGGTTTAATTCATTTAAGCGGTTTGCTTCCACTTTTTTTCCCAAGCATATTTATTTGGAAGAAATTAAAACATAAAGTGGAAGGAATCACAAATCATTTTTATGAAGTACTAAGTTTTCAACTTACAATTTTATTGGTATTTATTTTACCAGGGCTGCTCATATACTATTTCCTTAAAATACAAAACTTCATTCATAAACCTTATCTGATATATTTGGGTATTATTCTCAGTGTAGTAATATCTATTCATAATACAATAAATGTTATCAATAATAAATCTTATACAAGTTTTAATATTTTTACTTCTAAAAAAAAGAATAAAAAGGAATCTTAATTTTCAGCACTGGTTTTCAATGCCCACCGATGGTAAGAACATTTGCAGAATGATCCATATTATGCTAATTATTGTAATGATCAATAAAAAAACTTGTGTATATTTAATTTCAATTTGAATAAAATGAAAGAAAAAACCATTTTAACCCCCTTTTTAAAATTTGTTAAAATCGAGAGTTTAAGTGGGGTTCTTTTATTAACGACCACCCTGCTTGCCCTCATATGGGCCAATTCGCCCTTTGGGGAAAGCTACCAATCGTTCTGGCAATATAAAATCGGATTCTCCTCCCCTGATTTTGAATTAAACAAACCGCTCATTTTATGGGTAAATGACGGCTTGATGGCCATTTTCTTTTTCCTGATCGGCCTGGAAATAAAAAGAGAGGTCACAATTGGTGAATTGAATTCGTTTAAAAAAATGGCCTTTCCGATGTTTGGGGCACTTGGAGGAATGTTGGTTCCGGTAATTTTGTTTTTAATACTTAACCAAAATCCTGAAACTTCAAATGGGTGGGGCATTCCTATGGCTACGGATATTGCGTTTTCACTGGCCATCTTAAATCTTGTTGGCAAAAGGGTTCCTTTGGGTTTAAAGATTTTCCTGACGGCTTTCGCCATTATTGATGATATCGGGGCGGTGCTGGTGATCGCTATATTTTACAGCGGAACCATAAAAATTGGATTCATACTCACTGCCACTTTCTTGTTAGCCATTTTATATTTTCTTTCGGCGAAATCGCTTTACTCTAAATTTCTGTTATTGGTTTTTGGACTTGCCATCTGGTTATTGTTTTTAAAATCAGGGGTACATCCGACCATTGCAGGGATTTTACTGGCCTTTTCAGTACCTGTGCGCCAAAAGATCACCACACCCGAATTTATTCAGAAACTTTCAGATATCACCGACCAAATCAAAATGGCAAACATATCTGAAAAGCCGATACTTTGTAAAGAACAAATTGAAAAAATTGATGAGCTCGAAGACTGGACCTGTAAATATCAATCGCCTCTTCAGCATTTGGAACATAAGTTACACGATTGGGTGGCCTACCTGATTATTCCCATTTTTGCACTGGCAAATGCAGGCGTTATGGTCAGTGGAAATGCTTCCATGAGTACCGGGCTGATCACCACCATCATCCTGTGTTTGGTTCTTGGCAATAGTATCGGAATTACCACCATCGTAATGCTGGCCAAAAAAATTAAATTAATTGAGGTTCCGGATGATATTAATTTTCGTCATATTATCGGTGTCTCCTTTTTAGCCGGAATCGGTTTTACAATGGCAATATTCATTGCCAGTCTTGCTTTTGCAGATAGCCCGGCCTATATCGACTCCGCAAAGATTGGCATCCTTATCGGTTCTTTAATTTCGGCCCTCATTGGATTTCTGGTTCTCAGGTTTAATCCTTTTAAAGCAGGAACCAAAACAAGTGAATAAGGAACAATATAATCAGAATGTGATCCTAAGCGAATGTATATATGAGTCATTATCAATGGTGTGATGGGCATAAACGAATTTGATAAGGATAAATTAATCAGAAACAGGCAGTATTATAAATTTTGCCTGTATGGTTTTTTAAAAAACCTCCGTTTTTTTGAAATTTTTATGTTTTTATTCCTGGCGGAAAAAGGATTGCCTTACACCCAGATCGGATTGCTTTATGCCGTTCGGGAAATATTTATCAACATCTTTGAAATTCCGTCCGGTTTTGTTGCTGATTCTTATGGCAGGCGAAACTCATTAATCGCTTCATTTTTCATTTATATCCTTTCGTTCATACTTTTTTATATCGCAAATAAATTCTGGCTGCTCATGTCCGGTTTCATTTTATTTGGGGTGGCAGATGCCTTTCGTTCGGGTACGCACAAAGGCATGATCATGGATTATCTGAAACTGAACCATCGTGAGCATCAAATTAAAAATTATTATGGACATACCCGTTCCTGGTCGCAAAACGGATCGGCTGTTTCAGCCTTAATTTCAGGCCTGCTTGTTTTTTACGGAGGTCATTATCAATTCATTTTTCTATATTCCATCATTCCGTATTTACTCAATCTCATACTGATTGCCTCCTACCCAAAAGCATTGAACAGAACCGTAAAGTTGGATCAAAGCGGGATCATCTCAGACATGAAAGAAACCATCAGGACTTTCCGGTTCATTATAAAGCAGGCCAGAGTTTTAAAAATCATCAATACTTCCGCTGTCCACACAGCTTTTATGACAGCCGGCAAGGATTATATCCAGCCTTTAATGGTAAATGTGGCCTTGCTTGTTCCCCTTTTTGCATCTCATTCGGCAGAACAAAAAAACGGAATAATAATTGGGGTCATCTATTTTATAATCTACGTTTTAACCTCAAGGGCTTCTGCATTATCTTCAAGCATCGAAAAAAAGAGTGGTAAAAACATTCCTCACCTGACTTTACTGGCCGGATTTTCGTTTGGTGCCCTATTCGGTATTCTTTATATTTTTGAAGAATGGATTATTGGGTTGGTAGCCTTTGCCGCTATTTTTCTGCTCGAAAATATCCGAAAACCAATACTCACCGGTTATGTGGCCGAAAATGTGCCAACATCAATTTTAACCTCAGTGATCTCCGCACAATCTTTACTGAAGACTATCATAACTGCTACAATAGCGCTTGTACTCGGAATATTTGCCGATCACTTCGGAATCGGGAAATCCTTTGTTCTAATTTCTCTTTTTTTAATCTTAACCAGTATATTTATAAATAATTTCACAAAAAAAACCATTACTGCATTAAAACATTAAACACAATATGAAAAATTTATTCTTTATCTCACTCATCATATTACTATTTGCATCCTGTCAGGGTCATAAAAAAGCTGAACCTCAAAATGCGCAAACGAAGATTGCAGATCAATTGGCACAGGAAGTTATCGACGAAACCCTGCGCTCGTGGAAGGCTTATAAACAATATGCCTGGGGACATGATGCACTTGCTCCTTTGACAAAATCGAGTCGCGACTGGTACGATGAGCCCCTATACATTTCTCCCATCGATGCATACAGCACCCTGCATTTAATGGGTTTTACCGATGAAGCCAAAGAAATTGAAAATTATGTGGTGGATTCTTTGAATTTCGATAAAAATATAGATGCCAAAATTTTTGAGGTTAACATCCGCATATTAGGTGGCTTGCTGGCGATGTACGGTCTTTCTGAAAATCCAAAAGTACTTGAAAAGGCAAAGGATTTTGCTGACCGGATGCTTTTTGCCTTTAATACCAAAACAGGGATTCCAAAATATTGGGTAAACCTGAAAACAGGCGAAGCGAAGGGCGATACGGTTAATGTAGCAGAAGCAGCAACCTATACCATGGAAATGGGTGTGCTCAGCTATTATACCAAAGATCCAAAATACTATCAGGCCGGTAAAAAAGCCACCCTGGCCATATATAACCGAAGGTCAGAAATTGGATTAATCGGAGATGTTATTGATGTGGAAACCGGTGAATGGGTATCAACGACAAGTCATATATGCGCTGGTGTCGATTCGTATTACGAATATTTGTATAAAAGTTATTTGCTGTTTGGTGATCCAGAATTGGGGGTGATTTGGGATGAGAGTATCAAGGGCATCCAGCAATACCTTGCCGAAGAATATGACGGAAAACTTTGGTATGGCCGTGTTGACATGAATACGGGTGAACACACAAGTTCGGTGGTAACACTTTACGATGCTTTTTTCCCGGCGAACCTGGCTTTGTCAGGAGACATGGATCGCGCTGCCCGACTGCAAAAAACATGGGAATGGGTTTGGGACAAATACGGTTTGGAGCCATCCGGCTATGATTATAAAAGCGGAAAAGCAAGGTATCCGGCCTACAATCTGAATCCCGAAATCATGGAATCAGCCTACTATTTATATCATTATACAGGGGATAGCATCTATTTCAATATGAATAAAAAGTTTTGGAATGATATTAAAAAATATTGCAGAACAGAAGTAGCTTATACCAGCATACAGAATGTTGAAACCATGGAAAAAAAGGATTATATGCCCACATTCTTTTTCGCGGAAACTTTGAAGTATTTGTATCTCACATTTTCACATCATCAAAATAATTTTAATTTTGACGATCACGTTTTCAATACCGAAGCACATCAGTTTACAAGAAGTAAATTTAAAAAAGAGGAGGCCAAAACAAGATTAGGCATTGAATAACTGACTGTTATCAGGTATTTACTGATGGCAACCTATTTAATTTGAGGGTAAATTGGATGGAGATCATCTCCATTTATAGCTGTTTGAAATTTTTTCATCAATATATAACCAAAAACCCCTGATCATGAATACAAAAATTTTCAAGAATGCAGGGCTCCTGTTATTGGCCATTGTATTTTCAATCGGGCTGATGTTTGCTTTTACCGAATTACCCCGTTTGCTCGATCAACTTATTCAATCATTTATCCAAACACCACATTCCGACCCTGCCTATGATAACTTAAAAATTGAGGTGTTTTACAGTGCTTATTCGATCCGCTTGCTGGGCTATATATGCCTTGGATTGATCATCGGATTTATTATTTTAGGATTTACAACCCGAAAAACCGCCTGGGCCTGGGTGGGTGGGATCGCCTTTTTCTTACCCGTATTTGCCACTTTTGCCAACAGCATGTTTTACCTGGCCGGGCTTGGGCTTTTCAACATTATTTTTTTCCCGCTCCAGGATTTCTCGCTCTCCTTAATTGATCTCGGAAAAGTAACACTTGTCCCCTACTGGATACTCATTTGGGCCGCCAAATTATTTAACTGGAATGCCCATCATTTCCTCGTCTATTTTTTCATGATAAGCGGCACATTAATTTTTGTACTGGGCGTATTCGCCTGGTTACAAACCAGATTTAAAAAAGACAAAATCGCCAAACACTGGATTTATAAATATTCGCGGCATCCTCAATACCTGGGTTGGATCATCTGGAGTTACGGATTGATGCTTTATGGTCCCTCATTGAACAATATGAAAAAAAGCTGGGGCTGGTATGGAACCCTGCCATTTCTGCTTTCTACTTTGATCATCATTGGAATTTGCATGCTTGAAGAATTAAAAATGAAAGAGATTTCAGGAAGCGAATATGACGAATACCGGAAACGAACCCCATTTTTATTTCCCATTCCCGGATTTATTAAATGGATATTAAAAGCACCCATGCGTTTATTTTACAAAAAAGAAAGGCCTGAAAAGCGAAAAGAAGTGGGCTTGCTCATAACAATCTATGCCGCATTATTAATGGCCATTTCTCTGTTCTGGTTCGATTTTTCATCACTTCAGAAAAACGAAATTGCAGAAATTAAACCTTATGATCAAGAGGTAGTTGAAATGTTAGTTGAAAATATCCGCAAACCAATTCACAGACGATACCGAAGCACAGAACCATACAGGGAACTCTTATCAATAGGAGAACAAAGCCACGAAGCTTTTTTTGAATTGATGAATGATCCGAACCCTGACGTTAAGCAATTTGCTATGCAGGCAGCTTCTGAGAATAATGTCCGCAAAGTCATTCCGCACCTGATCACGGCCATGAATGACCCAATACCGGGAATTGCCCAGACGGCCATTTTTTGCCTGGGTGATCTAAGAGCCACCGAAGCCGCAGATACAATTTTCGCTTTTCTGGAACATCCCAGGGAAGGAATTCGTTATGATGTCATGCTGACTGCATTGGGCAAGATTGGAGACATAAGGATATTTCCCTATCTTGAAAAAGAATTGGATAGCGATGCATGGTATAAATGTACAGGGGCAATGCGCAACATGATGTTGATTGATATGGAACGGGCCAAACCCTTTATTTATGAGGCTTTAGGCGACGAAAGAACAGAAGTGAGAAGGGAGGCAGTGGGTATGCTGCTGGAAGCCTTACCTGAGGACGCCATACCTCATCTGCAAAAAGTAACCCATGATGAAAACTGGGATATTCGGTTCTACGCAAAACAGGCCATCAAGATGATCCAAAAAAAGAAATAATCACCTAATAAATCATAAAAAGAAACCTATGAAAAGAACTGATTTTATCAAAAAAACCGGATGCGGAGTACTTGGGCTTACCACTGCACCTTTCTTTATGAGCGATGCATTTGCCGGCGATCAAGAACAAGCAGCAAAACGAAAACGTTTTAAGATTGATCTTGAGATTTATGAAGCCAGGGAAGATAGCTGGTGCCATAAAAAAGGAGACCGGTTTGAATATCCTGCTGATTATGGGAAAATATGTCCATGGCTGCGTTCCAGCCTTAACGATTTCGTCAGGTTACTGGAAAACGATGTAACCCTAAGCTGGAAATATGAGGGCACAGCCTACGAAAAAATAATTAATCAAAATGGGATTACCACCGAGTATGTGCGATGTCCCGATCCAACTGCCGATTTAGTCGTTAAAATTATCCGGACGGAGATAGTCTGACAAGTATTGCTGAAGTAAAGCTTTATGAAGCCCTGAAAATATTTCTGGAAATTCAGCGAAAAAAGTATTTATATTCGTTCATATAAACCAATACCTTAACAACATGAACGAATTTAAAAAATTTATCAGCAAGGGAAATGTCGTTGAAATGGCCGTAGGTTTGATTATGGCTACCTATTTTGGAGCTATTGTTAAATCATTTGTGTACGACATTTTAATGCCCCCCATTGGCATTTTATTAGGCGGTGTTGATTTCTCAGCATTAAAGTTTGTAATTCTACAGGCCACAGTTGAAAGTGCTCCGGGAGCAGGAGATGCAGTTGCTGAAGTTGCCATCTCGTATGGTCTCTTTATCAATGCAATTATTACCTTTTTAATCGTTTCATTCTCCGTATTTATGGTGGTAAAAGTGTATAATAAAATGAAGGAAAAAATGGAAAAGAAGGCGGAAGAAGCACCTGCTGCACCACCTGCACCAAGCAAAGAGGAATTATTGCTTACCGAAATACGCGACCTGCTTAAGAAGTAAAAGCTTCATTATTGCATAAAAAGGGCGTATGTAACAGATCATACGCCCTTTTTATTTCTTATTCCGGTTTAATCATTACAGATTTTTCTCCGGATATAATTTATTCCACTGTTGTAGCTGATCTTTCAATTTTTTATCAAACCAGGAGATAATGGTATAGTGCCATTTAATTCGCTTTTCATAATCCAGAATATGATGGTTTTGCCCGTCAACCAACACCATTTCAACATCTTTGCCTAATAAATTCAAAGCAGTATAAAATTGCAAACTCTCTCCCAAAGGTACATTTGTATCACTGGTTCCGTGCAATAACAAAATTGAATTCTGAAATTTATCGGCATTGTAAAGCGGACTATTTTCTACATAAATATCTTTTCGATTCCAGGGGTAACTGTTTTTAGTGGCACCTGAGCTGTATGAATATCCCCAGTAACCTTCTCCCCAGTAGGAGGTGATTGAACTGATACCGGCATGTGAAATGGCCGTTTTAAAAATATCGGTCCTGGTTTGCAGCAACATGGTGGTATAACCGCCATACGAAGCACCTATACAACCTACATTTGCAGCATCAGCAGTTGGGTGCGCCTTCAGGAATTGTTTGGTTCCGTCAATGATATCATCGATGGCATCAAAGCCCCAGCCATTTACATGCAAGGCTGAAAAATCCTGTCCGAAACCTGTTGCCCCACTGGGTTCAAGCAGGTAAACAATATATCCGTTGGCAGCCCAGTTATTTAGTGGGTAACGCCCGCCAAATGAACGTTCAACAGGCGAAGTTCCGCCATAATAGTTTACAATTAAAGGGTATGTTTTTGATGCGTCATAATCGGGCGGATAATAAATCCTGCCGTAAATGGTGGTTCCGTTTTTGTTCACGAAATTCCAGTCTTCAGTTTTCCCGAATTTAATTTGGGCGAAACGTTCCTTTTCAGGGAATAATAACAAACTGCTTGTGGCTTTATTCAAATCGAGTTCAAAAAGTTTCTGTGGAGTAGAAATGCTGGTTCCCGTATAAACAGCCTGAGCTTTATCTCGCGCGAAATCTATATTATTCAGTACATCAACCTGTAATGGAATATTTTCAAATTTCTTCGACTTCAGATTATATTTGTACAATTTCACATAATCCCTTTCGCCAACCGACAAATAAATTTCATTTTCTTGGATCCAGTAAGCAGAATTTACCGAAGGGTCAAAATATTTTGTAATTGCTTCCACCTTTTTGGTGTTCAGGTCAAACAAATAAAGCTGTCCGTCATAACTATTCGGAATCCTTCCCTCACTAACATTTACGCCAAGTTCACCAAAAGTTTCTGGGCTTCCCTGAACCAACAGCTTGCTTCCATCCGGTGAATAGGTGCAATAGCCGTCATACAATTTATCCGTCCAAACTGTATTCAATTCCATGGTTTTCATATTCATTTCGTAAAGGGTTTGCTTGCTGAATGGAACTTCAGTATAGTCCATTCGCGAAACCGAAAATAAAATTTTAGAACCATCGGATTTAATATCATGTAAACTGGCTGTTTGATTTCCTGCCGTAAGCTGCGTAATATTTCCTGTTTTTACATCAATTTTATGCAAAAATGAACGGCCCCTGAAATACGGCAAACGATCGTCCGATCCGAAAACACGTTTTAAATCGCCCGGCTTTTCGGCTTCAACATAAACTGAAAAAATGATAAAATCCTCGGTTGGTGACCATGTAATTCCGGAAATACTTTTAATATCCTTTGCGATGGATGTTTCAGTGAAGCTTTTTAAGTCGTAAACAAACAACTCGGATTTTCCATCAAAATTCAGGGTATAACTTAAACGATCGGTTTGGGGCAACCAGGCCAGGTTCGATATATCCTCATTCCTCAGTAGCGTAACATTTGTTTTTGTTTCCAGGTTAATTAGCTCGCTATATCTTTTGGTTTTCCCGCTTCCATTCATCACCTCTGCATGGCTGATTAACACATATTTTCCTGAAGGAGAGATTTTGGCAGAAGCAACTGATTTCCCTTCCAGTACATCATGAATATTAAAAAACCGTTCCGGGTTCAAACTGCTTTGAGCCATACAATCTTTAAAATCATCCGAATATTCAAATGCTGTTTTTAATTTTAATTCAGAACCTCCACAAATTGCTTTAATAGCTATTTCATGGTTTCCCCGGTTTAATTCCAGATCGATCTTGAGACTTTCAAAATCAGCATTCTTTTTAGCTTTAATCATTTGCCCATCCAGATAAACCTCACAAAGTGCATTTACACTTAAATTCAGGCTTCCGGTGGTCCATCTGTTGACTGATATATAACTTTTTGCTGCCACGAGCTCATTTTCATGTACTCCATTTAAAGCAAGATCATCATCATTTAATTCAATGGTCTTCCAAATCAAGGCCTTACTATTCAGGTCAATTTGTATATGATCCAATAGATCAGCTTCATTAAATGTTTTACCGTCAACATTTTTTACTTCTGCAAAAGCAGGCATATTCATCTTTTGAGGATTGCTTAGCATCCACTTATTAATTTCAACAATATGCTGGCCGAAGCACAATTGTGCTGAAATAGCCAGGATCAGTATTAAACTAAATTTTTTCATTTTAAGGTTATTTAATGATGATTGATTGTATTTTATATCAGAACTAACAAAGTTAAATATTAATCTGTTGAATAAAATTTTCTTGTTGGAAAAATGCCAATCCGGCTTGCCGGCTTAAACGAAGTTTTTATAAATCATTAAATTTATCATAGGGTGCATCCCATATTCAGCATCTTAAAATATTAAACCATATGGCCTAAAGCCTGAACCTAATTAATTTTAGCTTAACTATGAGAACAAAAATTACCATCATTTTACTTTTTTTAATGCCTGGCCTGATGGCCCAGGAACATATTAAACCCAAAATTTGCTTTACTAAATCAGAGCAAATATTTGAGCAGAAATCAACCTTCCAGGTAAAACTGGCTGATCTGGATGGAGATGGTGACCTGGATGCCGTTACGGCCAATATGCATGAAAACAAGGGGCAGGTTTTGCTCAACGATGGTGATGGGAACTTTACCGATTCCGGGCAGGAATTAACAGACAAAGGCCATGGGGTGAGTTTGGGCGATGTTGATGGAGATGGCGATGATGACATTATTATGACCTGTGCCAATTTCGACCGTAAAACAAAAATATATTTCAATGATGGCAAAGCCCATTTTACCGAATCGGAACAAGACATGGGCGATTTTGAATTTTCGGGCAATTGTGCCGATATGATTGATATAGATTGTGATTCCGACCTGGATTATATCGTTGATTATTATTTACACCCATATGGTATTTTTTTAAATGACGGGAAGGGTCGTTTTAGCAAATCAGAAAAAGACTTTCCGGCCGGACAAGTTCTGATTTATGGCTATTTAAACGACGATGAATATATTGACCTCTTTATTAAAATTCCTGATCAGGGATACCAGGTCAGGCTGAATGATGGCAGCGGTAATTTTAGCTCTATCTGGGAATTTACCGATACTTCATCAACTGCGGGATATTACAGCGTGGCCATAGCCGATTTTGATTCTGACGGAGATCAGGATGCCTTTATTTGCAACGGAGACAACAAGACTTCTACAGAATCGAAATTTTTTACGAATGACGGGCAAGGTAAATTTTTTGATACTGGTAAACGATTTTCCAAAACCAAATGGGCCTGGACAAATGTAGGCGACCTGAACAATGACGGCCATTTGGATATTTTTATCTCCAATTTTTTTCAAGCCAACGAAATCTGGCTCGGTGACGGAAAGGGTAATTTTACAGATTCGGGATTGCGTTTAAGTGGGGAAGCAGGAACCCGTGGATTCTCACTCGGAGATCTGGATAATGACGGCGACCTGGATGCCTTTATTGGAAATTTCGTTGGCGGAGCCAACGAAATTTGGTTTAATTGTTTAACTCATTAAAACGGGTTTTCATAACTATCAGTGAACTTAGATACAAATGTTTCCCTTCCCCTCATCATCTTATGAGGGTAAGGATCCAAAAATATGTAACAATTTTAAAAAATATTTGTCTTTTACTTAGGGATGATCCATAGGTTCATCCCTTCTTATTTTTAAATATTTTGATTAAAATTGACCATGATGCGTACAAAATTATTATTGACTTTTTTAGTGATAAGCACATTCATTTGCGCTCAACAGGCTGATCGTCTTTACCCTCACTATGAGCTGACAATTGAATTAAAGCCTGAAGATCGGGAAATTACAGTGAAAGGATCTTTAACATTTAACAGAACTGAACTTCCTGAATCTTTGTACTTTTATTTGGACAAAGGAATGCAAATCAGAAATTTCTCGGTTAACAACAAGCAGGGTTTTGACCTCGATACCACAAAATCGGATATCCGTTATATGCCCAATGCTTTTAGAATCCATCCACATCTTAACCAAACCGACACCGATGCCCCAATAATTGAAATTAAATTTGAATATCAGGGGATTCTCAGCGAGCTACCACTCTACTTTGCAAATGTCATTGGCCGCGATTGGACAGAAATTGGGAATTATTATCCCTGGTTCCCTTATTGCACCCAGCTAAAACAATTTACTTACAACCTAAACATAAATCTTGACCCTGAATACCAGATTGCGGCCATTGGAAAAATTATTAGAAAAAATGCTGAGTGGTTGATCATCCGTGATACACCAACCAACGATATCATCATTTGTGCATCAAAAAATATGCAGAAAAGTTATGCAAGTACTCATGGCAACAATATATCAATCTATCATTTTAATTTAGATAAAAGCATATTGGATAAGATGCACGCAGACTTTAACCACATTACAAATCTTTATAATAATTGGTTTGGACAAAAACCAATCGATATTTGTGTGGTGCTTTCCCCAAGAAAATCAGGTGGAGGCTATGCGCGACTCGGTGGTGTTGTTCTCGGAGATTTCGATCCGGAAGTTTATCTGTCAAACAACGAAGGGTATCAGCGGTATTTTGCACATGAATTTGCCCATTTGTGGTGGTATAAAGCAGAAACAAATACATGGCAGGATTGGCTGAACGAGGGACTGGCCGAATACAGTGCGATGATGATGATCAGGGATATTTTCGGAGAAGCATCCTTCACAAAACGCATGGATCAGAAAATAACATCAATGAAGGATACACCTCCAATCTGGTGTCTCGACCGTAACAATCTGAGCGGGAAACTATCCCAGGAAAAAATCACCGCCGCCTTGTATGATAAAGGCCCCGTCTTTCTCTATGAATTGGAAAACAAAATAGGCAAAAAACAATTTATCAATTTTTGTTCAGGTTTAATTAAGGAAGATATGACAACCACTGAAGAATTTTTGGATTTGTTAAAAACTCAGTCAGGGGAAGGGATTGCCCAATGGTTTGAAGAAAAATTGAAAAATGAATAAGTTGTAAGATTGGGGGGTTTTTAAGATATCCGATAACTTTTTAATTTCCCATGCCATAGAAAGCCACCAATACAATTCCATTTTTAGTAAGTTTGCGTTCTGTTTAATTCAATAAATTATCGGATGAAAAACTTTACTAAATACACTTATTCGTTCTTTTCGATTATCATATTTCTATTCCTTACAACTACGCCAAATCAGGCGCAAAGCATTAAACTTAAACTGATTGAAACCAGTGATGTACATGGTGCATTGTTTCCATGGGATTTCATTAACAATCGTCCCGCTTCCACTTCGCTAGCTCAGGTTTATACCTATGTACAGCAAGAAAGGGCAAATCAGGATCAGTCTGTTATTCTGCTTGATAATGGCGATATTTTACAGGGCCAGCCTTTGGTTTATTATTCGAATTTTGAAAAAACCGATGCCGAACATATTTGTGCCTCGGTGATGAATTATATGAAGTATGATGCGGCCACTGTTGGCAATCATGATATTGAAGCAGGGCATCCGGTTTACGATAAAATTGAGAAAGAATTTCAATTTCCCTGGATGGCTGCCAATGCAGTGGATACAAAGACAGGCGAACCTTATTTCCGGCCTTATGCCATCCTTAACCGTAATGGCGTAAAAATAGCAATTCTTGGATTGATCACACCCGGAATCCCCATGTGGCTGCCGGAGAATATCTGGAGCGGAATTGATTTTCAGGACATGATCTTGAGTGCTGAAAAATGGGTGAAGATTATTGAAGAAAGAGAACAACCAGATGTATTGATCAGTCTTTTTCATGCCGGCCTTAATGCAAATTATAATGGTCAAACTGCCGATATGGATCGTAATGAAAATGCAGCACAGCTAGTGGCGGAGCAGGTTCCGGGCTTCGATGTGGTTTTTGTCGGGCACGATCACAACAGTTGGAATAAATGGGTAAAGAATTCCGAAGGCAGGGATGTGTTGATACTTGGTACACAAAGTGCAGCACGGACGATAACAGAAGCAACCCTCATTTTAAATAAAAATGAAGAAAGCGGGCAGTGGGTCAAAGAAATTTCGGGAAATGTTATTCAAATCAAAGATTATAAACCCGATGCAGCATTTATGGCCAGATTTGACGAGGCCATTGAAGAGGTTAAAACTTATGTTGACAAACCCATTGGTACCTTCACCGAAACCATTTCCACCCGCGAATCCATGTTTGGCGATTCACCTTTTGTCGATCTCATTCAGCATATTCAACTGGACCTGACCAAGGCTGATGTTTCATTTGCTGCCCCACTATCATTTAATGCCGAAATCAAAAAAGGAGAAGTTTATGTTCGGGATATGTTCAATCTGTACAAATTCGAAAATCTGTTATATACAATAACTATGAGCGGGCAGGAAATCAAAGATTATCTCGAATTTTCTTACGGACAGTGGTTCAATCAGATGAAAGACAAGAATGATAACTTGCTCAGTTTTAAAAAAGATGAGCACGGAAATGTATTGCTTTCGCGCAATCGGCCTCAATTAACAGCCAGCTATTATAATTTTTCTTCGGCAGCAGGTATTCATTATACGGTTGACCTCACAAAACCGGCAGGCCAAAAAATTAACATTCTCTCCATGACTAACGGGCAGCCGTTTGATATCGAAAAAGACTATACCGTTGCTTTAAATTCATACCGGGGCAATGGTGGAGGCGGACACCTGACGCAAGGCGCGAAGATACCTGAAAATGAGCTTGCTAGTCGCGTGATTACGTCAACCCCAAAAGATCTTCGTTTTTACCTGATGAAATGGATCGAACAGGAAAAAGTTGTTACACCAAAAGCCTTGGGCAACTGGACCCTCATTCCAAACGATTGGTGGCTGAAAGGAAAGGAAAAGGATGTAAAACTTTTGTTTGATTAAGATCAGGGGATTTTAAGCTCCTGATCTCATTTCAAAAACATCAAGTAGTTTTATCCGAAACATAAAGTATCTTTTCTAAAGTCTAAAATCTAACATCTAAAGTCTTTTATCTTTTTTCTTTTTTCTTTTTTCTTTTTTCTTTTTTCTTTTTTCTTTTATCTTGAATCTCATATCTAACGTCTAAAGTCTGTTCTTCAATCTATTTTTTTCCCCAAACCTCAAATTAAAACACGAAATCCCTAAATTTGTCATATCGACTTGTTTTACATCTTTTAACCTAATCAATTTTACCATGAAAAAACAAATATCAATGTGGGGCAGTTTCGTTGCTTTAGTGGTTATTTTAACCGCATGTGCGCCCAAAGAAATTACAGTAGAACCTCCAAAAACCCAGGCCTGGGAATATGTTGCCGATTCATTAACCGGATTTGACCAACAGGAAATCGGGCAGATTTACAATTTCATTCTGAATGATATGAATACCACCGGAGCGATGGTCATCAGGCATGGGAAAGCCATTGCGGCATACGGTGATATTGAGGAGCTCAGTTATTTGGCTTCATGCCGAAAAAGCATCCTCGCGATTCTTTACGGCAAATATGTAAAAGACGGAACCATCGACCTTTCACTTACATTAGAAGATTTAGGAATTGATGATGTTGGCGGTTTATTGCCCATCGAGAAAAAAGCGACCATTCAAAACCTGATCACGGCACGGTCAGGAGTGTATCATCCGGCTTCAAACGGAGGTGATAATTTGGCCGATGCACCCGAAAGGGGCTCACAGGAACCCGGCACTTATTTTCTGTATAACAATTGGGATTTTAATGCCGCAGGTGCCATTTTCGAAAAACTGACCGGAAAAAACATTTATGATGAAATTGAAGCACAACTTGCCATTCCTATGGGATTTGAAGACTGGGACCGATCGGCTCAACATAAAAGCGGCGATACCACTCAATCGGTAAACAAAGCTTATCATATCTGGCTCTCTACCCGCGATATGGCAAAGATCGGTCAACTCATGCTTCAGCATGGCGAATGGAACGGCCAACAGATTATCGACCGTGAATGGGCCGAAAGGATTGTATCATTGGTAACACCCCTTGAAGAAATGAACCCGCTTCCATATCGTGACGGTTATTTCGGATATGGCTATATGTGGTGGCTCTATCAGGGCGACAAACTTCCTGATGGATTTAAAGGAGCTTACTCAGCAAGAGGAGCTTATGGCCAGTACATCACTGTTTTTCCGGAACTTGATATGGTTGTTTCGCATAAAACCAAAGCTGAATATGGCCGCCAAACCAGTGGATCGGATTATCAGAAATTACTTGAAATGATTGTTGCAGCACAGATGAACTAATATCCAGGTGTGACACCCTGTAGGGTGTCACACCTGTTGAATCCCTAAACTCCATTTCACTCAGGAATAACAAAAAAAGAAAGGATGGCGTCCCGCCTCTCCGGCGGGAAGCCATCCTTTCCTCATAGCCCATTGTTTACTTAGAATTCCTGATAAAAAGATTCCAGTCGTTTAAACCCATCCGAAGAAACCTTCAGGATAATCTTATTTCCGTTTTCACTTAATAAGCAGGTATGGCTCTTACGTTCTGCCTTTACCAAAAAATCAAGATTTATGACATGAAACCGACTGATCCGGAAAAACTCATCTTCGGGTAACATTTTATGTACATTGTTTAAATTATTGGTTACCACCTCCCTGCGACTATCGGTTAAATAAATCTCACAATAATTCCGATGTGCTTCGCAATAAATAATCTCATGAATATCAACAAGCACAAAACCGGTACTTGTATTGAATTTTATTTTTTTCTCTTTGTTTAATTTGGCAATTAATTCTGAGAGCTGTGTTGAATAATTGTTTTGCGATTTATGTTTTAAGACCCTGGCAATGGTTTGCTCAAGTTCGGTTTCAATCACCGGCTTTAATAAATAATCGAAAGCTGAGTTTTTAATAGCCGGAATGGCGTATTTTTCATAAGCCGTGACAAAAACAGTCATTGGCATATATGTCTCACTAGTGACCGATTGCAATAATTCAAAGCCATTCATGGCAGGCATTTGAACATCCAAAAAGAGCAATTCCGGTTTGTGAGTAATAATATTTTCTATGGCCAGTGCCGGATCATTATAACATCCTATAATTTCAAGCTGATTATTTTCTAGCAGTAAGGAGCTTAGATACTTGTTGGCCTCTTCTTCATCATCAACAAGGATTACTTTTAGTTTGTTTTTATTCATTTTTATTCAGATTATAGTTGAATTTTACCGGGATTTTAATAATCACCCTGGTTCCGATAGCATTGTGCTGTATATCATACAGATCGATAATTTCCTGTCTGATCTTGATTCTGTTGTATTCGTTAAATAGTTTAAAATAATTTTTCATGATTTGCAGGCCAAAACCTGTTGAACCCTTTGAAACATCCTTAGCTTTTTCTCTTCCAATCCCGTTATCCAAGACTTCAAATTCGTAATATCGCTTTGTTTTCCGAATGCTGATCTCCAGCCTGCCTTTCGATTCCAGATGCCTGAGTCCGTGTTTTACTGCATTCTCAACATAAGTTTGCAACAACATTTTCGGAACCTTGGTTTCCTGATCCACCTCCACACCAACTTCAATTGAATAATCAAATTCTTCATTGAACCGCAGCTTCTCCAATTCCAGGTAATTTTTTAAATATTCCAATTCCTCACGGATGCTTCGTGTAATTTTATCCGACGATTCGAGATTATACCTCATCAAGCTGGTAAATTGCATAAAAGGTTCATAGGCTCCTGAACTTTCCTTTTTGATGATGGAAGCAATGGTATTGAACACATTGAAGGCAAAATGCGGGTTAATTTGATTTTTAATGGTTTTTAACTGTAGATTAACAATTTCATTTCTGATCCGGTTCTTCTTTTCAATCTGTATTAATTGTAATTTTTGAATGAACAATATAAAAAGCCAGATCCCTGCATAAATTCCCAGATATATCAAGAGTCGAAAATGAAATAATGGATTCTTTCTGAATACGAATAAATACTCATTTTCACTCATTTGCATGGATAATAAATTGGGCAGGTCAGCCCTGTGAATTAACTGATAACTTACATCCTGAATTCTCTTTTCAAATTTATACTTGGCAAAATATCGAAAATTATCCTTGGCAATAATTAAAAATTCAGAATATGATTTTAAAATTTGCTCCGGTTCCGAATCTCCGTCAATATCAAAATCCTTGACTTCAGCAAGCATTAGCTCAAGATCCAGTGTTTTCAGGTAATTAAAATCTTCATCATAAGCCACTAATTGGCCACTGTTTTTTTTAGATATCCAAATGGTATAATTTTTCTCATTTTTATAAACATACAAATTTTGTAAGCCTTTATCATCCTCTGGCAGTTTTCTCTTTTTGAGCACTTTTCCGTGCTTATTAACTAGCATTAATTCCGGATAATTTCGCAGCGGGCCCTCATGGTGGTAATAAACGATAATAGAGGTATCATGAAAAGATTCCATCTGAATCGAGCTTCGAAAACCAGGATATTCAACCGGTTCGAACAATAAATGAAGATGATGGTCGAAGCCCATTATCCAGGCACTGTAATCTGAATAAGGAACTCCAAGTGAATCATGAATATTTCCTCCGGCTGTATTATCGCCGATAATTTCATATTTACCATCCTGATCCAGATCCACGATTTTCAAATTATTCATATTAATCCCAAAAACCGGCGAACGGAAAACCGAATCATCGTCTATATCATAAACATAGATTCCCCTTGGGAATCTGGCTCTTCCAGCAACAATCTGTAGAATAATCTCACCCTTCTGATCCCCGTCAATATCCTTACAATAAGCTTCTCTTAAAATGCAATCGGGTTCAGCAAATGTATGATCGAGTTCATAAATTTTTTTACGATTTAAACTCATCGGGCTAATCGTATCAAAAGGTTCGAAACAATCTATAAAAACGGTATCCACAATTTGGTAAAACACATATACTTCCTGCGAATGATCCTCATCGTAATCAGCCGTTATCATTCTCAATCCGTTGAGATCAGGAATGATGCCATCAAAATTCCATTGATCTATTATCCCTCCGTCAGGATTGAATATTTGTAAGGCATGTTTGCCCTCATAATAATATGATATTATTTGTTCACTACTACCATCATCATCCAAATCGAAATAATAGACCCTTCCATCCTTGTACAAAATTTTTCTTTGTTCCTGTAATCGTATTTCATATTTCGAAAATATATCAGGTAGTAATAATATGATGATTATGGATATAACAAGGGCTATGAAATAAGATTTGAAAAGCAATCTTTTTAGTCGTGGCAGCATTAACTAGAAATTAGGTACAGCAATTTCGTGAAAATTTTATTATAAACCAATATTTATATTAGCTGTTCATACCTTTTATCCCGGTTTTTATACTTTTTAATTCAAATTTCGGGTAATGCTTTTATAATTTTGAGAAAGCATAAATCATGTTTGAAAAAAAATACAAAAATTCATTTCATACACTCATAAACTTACATAATCATTTAAAAACCCGCTTCGGGACAATTTCGGCGAATTAAGCTTGAAGTATAGTAAAAAATGGAGAAATTGCATTGACAATTTTACCAATATTTAAACGACACTTAAAACAAAACAAGTTGAACAGCTTTAGAGATCATATTAAACCTTGTAAGCAAATCGATTTGCAACTGAAAATTAATTCATTTTACAGTGAAAATGATCTGCTAATATTGGGATTGACACCCATTAATAACCACAAAATGGATTACCTGGTGTTTGAACATAACGACAAAGTATATTTCTTTGAAAAAATCGAAAAAAATCTGCTCCGCTTATTTTGTTGCACCGGAAAGCAATCATTTTATCTTTCCTAAATTTCAAAATGGCATGTACCAGATTGATGACGAAATCATAAAAAAAACAAGCGGTTGCAAAAGCAATTTTTTATGCCTGAAAAAAAAGAATTACGGCCGCTGTAAAGTTATCAGTACCATATTTAAAGAAGTTCATTTTATCAAATGTAATGCGGCTTTTTGCGAATACCGGATGTGTTATGCTGATGATTATATCTGCAATTGCCCTGTACGCAAGGAACTCTATAATAAATACGGGATTTAGCCATGAAGTTTAGTTTAAAAACAAAAACAAAAGAAAAAGAAAGGTTTAAATGTTACCGTTGCGGATATATTTCATTGAAGAAACTAAAGTATTGCCCTGAATGCGAAAAAGAAGGGTTTAATATACAAATGATAAAAATCTTAGATGATTAAGCTCGTTTCATAGGATTGCGAAAAAAGAAGGTGCAAAACCTGGGGAGGATATGCACAATTAAAGAGCCCGCTGAATATTTCAGGGGCTTTTTTTGTCGACACTGAATGGGAAGGCTTCCCCAAAAAGGGAAGCCATCCTTTCTCTTCACGGTTCACGCTTCACTGCTCACTTCTTCCAATCCGGCAACATGCCCCTAATCAAAGGTGCATTCATATTTCCAAGCTTCTGCTCCATTTCTTTAAATTCATTTTGAAGCGATTTCACTTCTTCCAGAATTGGAGCAAACTCATCGGCAGCAATTTCGTAATTGCGTTTGGAAGATCCCGGCACATTGGAGGTTGAACCCATAATGTCACCAATCACGCTTCTGGCTCTTTGTCGCAATGCGAAAGGTGCATCCAGATCCAGTTCGGCATAATCGCGGTCGCCGTTTAATTTAATCTGCACAGCTTCAAGCTTGCCTTCCAGTGCAAGAACTTCCTTATATAAAGCGATTCCGTTCTCCCCAGCAAAGGCTTTAGTTGCTGCTTTAAAAGGAGCCAGTTTAGAATTAAGCTCTCCAACTACTTCGCTTACTGCTCCGAGTGCTTCCACAAGTTTCACAGATTTAAGTCTGAAGCTAACCATTTCATTACGGTCCTTTGCCGGTAAAGTACGGTTTTCCAATTCTTTAATTTTAAAGGAAACAGGGCCCGCCAGTTCGGTGATTTCACCTTTCACATTTTTGGCCAGACTCACTTTGTATGTTCCGGGTAATACAAAAATACCGGAGGATGGCAATCCCTTAGAAGGAGAGGCATCACTGGCATCCACCGAAAGATTGGCAGGGTATTCCATATCCCATACTATTTTATTCAGGCCTTTTTTAACCGGACTTCTGAGTTCTCTTATGAAGTTCCCTGCTTCATCGGTAATGGTGAAAATAAGGTAGGATGGAAATTCATTTTGCTCAGCTTTAAATTCCTCCATAGTCGGATAAGGGATGTTCTCTCCATCCTTAAATGCCTTAGCCTCCCTTTTTGTGCGTTCGCCTTTCAGGCTGCTTATATCATCTTTTACCCAATAGGTAAAAATGGCTCCTGTTTCAGGATTTGGTGCCGTAAAATAATCTTCTCCCTGGAATCCTTTTTCGCGACTTCCCAGTCCGCCCAATGGCCTCCAGGTATTGAACATAAATGCATCTTTTACAGCAAATAAATAACCCTCTTTCTTCATAAGCTCTGCGCTTAATTCACGCATCGGAGCATAGTTATCAAGAATATAAAATCCCCTGCCGAAGGTGGCAACCACTAAATCATTCTCCCGTTCCTGGATCATCATATCGCGAACATTGGCTGTTGGGATACCTGCTTTTAAGGCTTTCCAGTTGTTTCCACCATTGAGGCTTACAAATACGCCATATTCGGTTCCGGCAAATAAAATATTGGCATTTTCATGATCCTGTTCCAGTGCATAAACGGCACCCTTCTCTGGCAAATTATTGGTGATACTTACCCAAGTTTTTCCCTGGTCGGTACTTTTGTAAACATAAGGGTGAAAATCGCCGGACTTATGGTTGTTAAAAGCGGCATAAACTGTGTTTACATCATGCTTTGAAGCCAGCAGGTCATACACATAGGTATATTCTGGCACACCCGGAAACTGATTTACCTGGGTCCAGGTTTTTCCATCGTCGGGCGTAATATTAATCTGGCCGTCGTCGGTTCCGGCATAGATCAGGCCTTGTTTAATTCTTGATTCATCCAATGAAACACAGGAACCATATCTTGAGGTTGAACCATTTTTGGCAATGGCATCCATGGGCCACATTTTACCCATAACCGGCCATAAATTGCGGTCAATATTCCTGTCAAGTTCTCCACTGATCACCTCCCATGAATCGCCATAGTCGGTACTTTTAAACAACTTATTGGCAGCAAAATAAATGGTGCTGCCATGTGGACTTACCAATAATGGTGCATCCCAGTTAAAATTGTACTCAGCCTCACCTTTGCCGGGTTTTGGCTGAATGGAAACAGATTCGCCACTTTTTTTATCAAAACGGTCTAAGTTCCCATATTGCGATTGTGTATAAACAATGTTTGGGTCGAAAGGATCGGCTCCTGATTCAAAACCATCTCCGGTGGATGTCACGATCCAATCTGCTGTAACGATGCCATGCGTACTTATGGTTTGTGAAGGGCCCAACAAGCTGTAATTATCCTGGGTTCCGCCCATCACATTGTAAAACGGGAAAGCATTGTCAACATGAACTTTATAAAACTGGGTTACTGGCAAATTGGTAAAAAATCGCCAGTTTTCGCCAAAATCAAATGATTCGTACAAACCACCATCGCCACCTTCCATTACATGGGCCGGGTTTGCCAGATTGATCCATAAGGCATGATTGTCCCAGTGTTTGCTTTTTTCACCTCTTTGCCTAAAGGTTTTGCCGCCATCTTCAGAAACTAAAGTGAAGACATTCATTAAATAAACGCGATCGGGGTTCACCGGATCGGCAACCACTTCCTGATAATAATTACCACTGGTTACATTATTGCTTTGTTTTTCCCACGAAGCACCGCGGTTGGTGCTTTTAAAGAATCCGGATTGTCCTTCTTTGGCTTCAACAACCGCATATAAAATTTCAGGATTTGCCGGAGAAATTGCCATTCCGATCCTGCCCTTATCGCCGGATGGAAGTCCTTTGTTAATTTCAATCCAGTTTTTACCGGCATCGGTAGATTTATATATGCCAGATTCGGGTCCGCCACCCAGATAGGTCCACTGACGTCTGCGACGTTGATGCGCTGTTGCATACAATACATCCGGATTTCTCGGGTCCATATGAATTTCGTTAAACCCGGTATTTTCGCTCACATCCAGAATTTTCTCCCAGGATTTTCCTCCATCGGTTGTTTTGTAAATGCCTCGGTCTCCACCTGCACTCCATACGGGTCCGTATGCTGCAACATACACCACATCCGAATTACGCGGGTCGATGGTAACCATTCCGATGTGCTCAGAATTTTCGAGGCCCACTTTTTTCCAACTGTTTCCGCCATCAATTGATTTGTACAAACCATCTCCGTATGAAACACTACGTTGGTTATTATTTTCGCCGGTACCCACCCAAACCACATTGTGATTGTTGGGATCCATGGTCACACAGCCAATCGAATAAGAACCCTGGTCGTCAAAAACCGGTTCAAAAGTGATCCCACCATTGATGGTTTTCCAAACACCACCTGCAGCGGCAGCTACATAAAACTCGCTGATATTTTCAGGATTGACCGCTAAATCTGCAATCCTGCCCGAAGTTAAAGCAGGACCAATGCTCCTGAATTTAAAAGTGTTTAACGAAATGTCTTTTAAGCCATCGTTTTGCTGGCTTTCTTGTTGGTTTTTCTTGGTCCGCTGCGCCTGGCTCACAGGAGCAATTGCCAATACAGCCAGCAGGCTAATAAAAATTTTAAGCTTTAAGGTTTTCATATCTTTTTGTTTATTTTAAAGGCAGAAAGTTAGCAATAATTTTTCAGATACAACAGGCACGAACATTGGACATATCATTAAAAATAATGTAATTTTGAATGATCACATATTTTAATCGTTGACAACCCAATATTCTGTAAAAAAGTCAAGATGCCTCAGGATATCAATTTAAACAATCTGCTCCTTCCCTACTCAATCGTAAATTTTGAGAGTGAAAAACTGGATGGTTATATCAGTACGAACTATTTAATCAAAACGGAAGATGGGCAAAAAAAAATATTCAAATATTATCCGGATCAATCCGAACTTAACATAATTGAAGAAGAAAACAGGCTCATGTTTCATTTAAAGAACAAGCTGAAAATTTCTTTTTCCATACCCGAACCCAATTCCAAAGGTGAATTAATTACGCATTATGCGGATGGGTCATTTTCCCGTCTGCTGAATTTTGTTGAAGGGAACTTTTTGGCCGAAACGGTTCAGACCCCTAAACTGATTTCTGATTTCGGTAAAAATACGGCCCTGATGGATCTGGCACTTTCTGATTTTAAAAGTGATATTATTGCTGTCAGAAAATTACACTGGGACCTGCAACATTGCCTGTTAAACTGGCCCAAAGCTAAATTTATCAAGCATCCGGAATACAAAAAATGGGTGGATTATTATTTTCAGCAATTCAGGGATGAAATTTTACCGTTATTGCCAAACCTCAGAACCCAGATCGTTCATAACGACCTGAATGACTGGAATGTATTAACCAAAAAAGAAAAAATATCCGGATTCATTGATTTGGGTGATGTGGCACATACACAACTGATTAATGAAGTGGCTATCGCATTGACTTATATTATGTTTGATGAAGCCAGTCCACTGGAAGCTGCCAGGATTTTTTTAAAGTCATATCATAAAATATTCCCTTTAAAAAAGGAAGAACTGGAAATTTTACCATACTTAATTCCTGCGCGCCTGGCAACAAGTATTTGTCATTCAGCGGAAGCCAGATCGAAATCAAAAGACACGGACTATATCTTGATCAGTGAGAAACAGGTCGTTAAACTTCTTAAAAAATGGGTTGCATACAATCCCAAAATGCTTCAGGATTTCTTCTTAACATCGTGTGGATTTAAGACAGATAATCAGAAATCACATCAAAAAGAACTGCTGAAAAAAAGGCATTTATATTTGGGAAAATCTTTATCGTTGAGTTATGAGCATCCCATTTATATGCGTAAAGCCGCATTTCAATATATGTATGATGCTTTCGGGAACACCTATCTGGATGCTTATAATAACATTCCGCTGGTGGGCCACAGTCACCCCAAAGTTAATGACGCGATTGCCAGACAGCAGCGGAGGCTGAATACCAATACCCGTTATCTTTATGATCCTTTAATTGAATATTCGGAGCATTTGCTTTCCTATTTTCCATCTGAGTTAAATAAAGTGTTTTTTGTGAATTCTGGCAGTGCTGCCTCTGACCTTGCGATAAGGCTGGCACAAACCTATACCAGGCAGACTCATTCCCTGGTATTGGAACATGGCTACCACGGACATACGCGTTCAGCCATTGAACACAGCTCCTATAAATTCGACGGTCCAGGTGGAAAGGGAGAGAACCCCTTTGTGCATAAATTACCACTTCCTAAAATCTATAATGGCTTATTTGGAACAGCTGAAAAATACGTTTCAGATGCAAAGAAAAGGATTAAACAACTGATTGAAGAAAAAAAACATCCGGCCTTTTTAATCGCCGAGCCGATCTCAGGATGCGGAGGTCAGGTACCATTGGCTCCCGGATATTTAAAATCAGTGCTCCCATTCCTTAAAAAAAATAAAATTTTATTTATTTCCGATGAGGTACAAACAGGCTTCGGTCGTTTGGGAAGACATTTCTGGGGTTTTGAATTTCATGGCATTGTGCCGGATATTGTGGTATTGGGAAAACCAATGGCAAATGGACATCCGGTAGGTGCCGTCGTTACCACCACTGAAATTGCAGATGCTTTTGCAAATGGCATGGAATTTTTCAGTTCATTTGGCGGAAACCCGGTTAGTATGAAAGCTGCCAATGCGGTACTCGAAGTGATGAAAGAAGAAGGACTCCAAAAAAATGCACTCGAAACCGGAACTTATTATAAACAAAAACTAAACAAACTTAAACAACAATTCCCTGTAATAGGTGATGTGCGGGGCGAAGGTTTGTTTTTGGGCATTGAGTTCGTAAATCCCAATGACTTCTCTCCCAATACCGGATTGGCCGGCCACATCAGGGAAAAGCTCAAAGAAAATTTCATTTTAACCAGCACAGACGGGCCTTACGATAATGTGATCAAAACTAAACCACCGCTGTGTTTCAATAAAGAAAATGTGGACGAGGTCTGCGGGAAAATGGAAGAGATATTGACTGAGAACGAAAATTAGCACTTCAATCGTAAAGAGTTTGGAATTTGCTTACTACTTGCTTATAATTCGTTCATCAGCGACATGCTGAACTTGTTTCAACATCTTATAATAACTTATTAGCTTGTCCAATTCTTAACATAATTTCTTCGATTCTTAACATCTAACATCCTGATATTTCATATATTTACTAATCTTCAGATACTTGGTAACATGAAACCCATTAACCCAGGATTACACAGACGAAGGATCATATTGTTCTATTCTCTGGCCGTAGTATTACCAGGTATTATTCTGGCTTATTTAGCATATCGTGGTATACGCAACGATCAGGCATTACGGGAGAAAGATAGCCGGAGGAAACTTGAATTGAACAGCCAGGCTTTTTTCTCTGCAATTGATTCAAGCTTTGTGCAATTAGTTGACAATCTGATTTTTGATTCAACACTTTCATTGTCCTTAAAATATGATCCCTCAATGCTTGCCATGTTTGTCAATCATGCCTCGGGTTCAAAAAAACTTATAATCCATCATATGCTATATCTACCGGATGAATTTCGTACAAAACCGCCCGCAAAATTTGGCTCGGAAATTAACATGAAGGAGGGTGTTCGGTTGGAGTTTATGGAACAAAGGATCACCGAAGCACTCAGATATTATGACAATATCATTCGCAACCCCAAAAATACCACGGCAAAAATACAGGCATTGATTGCCACAGCTCGTTTATATAATAAAATGGGATTGCCAAACAATGCTAAAAAACAATATGAAATTATACGCCAGGAATATGCAGAAACCCTTTTAAACGAACAGATACCCCTTGAATTAATTGCCGGACTGGAAATATTGAAGATTAATCAAATTCTTGACGAAAAGGATGAAATGATTTTTAATTCAATCAAATGCCTGGAAAGCTTGCTTCACCCACAATGCGAATACAACAAAAATCAGTATGAGCTGTTTTACCAATCTTTTAAAGAGATTATTCCGAAAACAGATCCGATTATTGATTCGCTGTTCACGGAACTTGATATTCAAAGCAGCCGAACTGATCAACTGATTCACATAATTACAGAACCCAATCTGATCGCGATGAATGGCAATGCTCAATTTAACGGAGATAAAAAAGGATGGTCCATCGTCCCATTTTATTCAACAGGTCTTGTGGCGATCTATTTATCGCAGACTGAAGATAATGGAGATCAGATGAATATAATTTTAGATTTTCCGGTTTATCTAAAATCCATTGCCGAAAAACTGATACAGGAACTTGATCCTGACGCGTCTTTTAATGTCAAGATTGAGAATAATGAAGGAAGGCTAATTTATTCTAAAGCTATGAATGATGAAAGCAGTTACTTGTCATTTGCTTTTCCTGATAATCTTCCACAATGGAAACTGCTGCTGAGTGAAAATAAGCCTGGTTTCATCGCCACTTTATTGACTGCAGGCAGCGGAATTTATCTCGTTATTTTTATCCTGATTGCATTACTTATGGTTCTGGGTTTTTTGTTTACACTTTACACCCTCAATGAAGAACTCAGGCTGAATAAGATGAAATCTGAATTTATTTCAAATGTATCGCATGAATTAAAAAGCCCGCTTACTTCCATCCGCATGATGACCGAAATGTTACATCAAAAGAGGGTTCAAACAGAAGAACGTAAATCGACCTATTATTCAGTAATGATGGAGGAAAGCGAACGGCTGAGTCATTTAATCGATAATATACTGGATTTTTCAAGGATGGAGGATGAACGCAAAAAATACAATTTTATCGATTTGGATATGGATGATCTCCTTTTGAAATTTGTTGAATCACTTCGTGAAAGCATCCAGGAAGCAAAGTTTAACATCCGTTACAGCTGCCCCGATCAGGTGCCGATTATCAAGGCCGATAAAAATGCCCTGCTCCAGGTTGTTTACAACCTGGTTGATAATGCCATAAAATTCTCCGGAACATCCAGAAACATTGACATTAAATTGTTTTCAAAAGAGGATGAATTGCTGATTTGTGTTCAGGATTACGGAATTGGTATTTCGAGTAAAGATCAGAAAAAAATATTCGACCGCTTCTATCGAAGTGAGGTTTCACAGCAAATGGGGATCAAGGGAAGTGGGATTGGTTTAACAATCGTTAAAAAAATTATTGAGGCCCATAACGGAAGCCTGACCCTGGAAAGCAAAGCGAACGAAGGAAGTACCTTTTGTGTTCATTTACCTTTAAAAAAACAAATAAGATAAGCATGAAAAAGATTTTAATTATTGAAGATGATGCATCTATCCGGATGCCATTGGAGGATGATTTTAAATTCGAAGGTTATCTGGTTGAATCTGCTTCGACGGGAACCGAAGGACTTGAAAAGGCAATGAACCTGGATCTTGACATCATCTTACTCGATTTGATGCTCCCTGGGATGAACGGACTGGAAATCTGTAAGGAATTGCGGCGGCGGGATATTGGAACCCCAATCATTATGCTGACGGCCAAGAGCCAGCAATTCGATAAGGTGCTTGGCCTTGAGCTGGGTGCCGACGATTATGTAACCAAGCCGTTCAGCCCCTTCGAACTGCGCGCGCGGGTCAAGGCGTTGCTGCGCCGATCTGAGATCAGAAACCATCATACTGCCACAACATCAATACAACTTGGTCCTTTTGTGCTGGATCCTACAAAATACCTTTTTACTAAAAACAACCAAACCATACAGCTCACAACGATTGAATTTGCATTGATAAAGCTATTGATGCAGCATACGGGACAGGTGTTAAAACGGGATGATATTCTGAACAGTGTTTGGGGAAAGGAAGTTTACGTAACACCCAGAACCGTGGATACGCATATTGCCAACCTGCGAAAAAAAATTGAAGATGATCCCGAGCAATCTCAATGGATTACAGGAATACGGGGCGTAGGGTATAAATTTAATTTCGACCAATCTTCACCAAATCTTAACCAAACTTAACCTGATCCTCAAATATTTAATCCAGGGAAGGGCTACTTTTATCAAAAAAATGCCATGAAACGAGCATCTTTACAAAACACAAATTCGGATGAGTTTAAACTTATACGGGTTCAATCCGGCCTCTTAAAAACAAGTTATTCGCGGATTAAATCACAGTTGATTTTAATGGTTGCCCTTATTCTTTTATGCGGTTCTCTCTCTGCCCAGGATAATAAAGCATCGGTAGCTCTTAGCGCGGCAATTTATCAGGAAGAAGTTTCCGGTAACCTGGATAAAGCCGTTGAGCTATATTTGGATATTTTGAAAAAATACCCGAATGACCGCCAGGTATGTGCCAAAACCCTCTACCGATTAGGATTGGTGAATGAAAAAATGGGAAAACAAAAAGCCGATGAGTATTTTACCCGTTTGGTGAATACTTATCCCGATCAAACGGAAATGGTAACGCTTGCTAAGGCAAAGCTTACGCTATACAATAAAGACACTGAAGAAAGCACACGCAGAGCCCAGCAAAGTTTCAACCTGGCTGCTGATTTATTCAAACAATACAATTATAAAACTGCTATTGCCGAATATGAAAAGGTGATCGCTCTGGCTCCAAAATCACAGCTTGCCCAGGAAGCCCAACTCTGGATCGGGCACTGCTATTTTAAGCAGGGAGAAAATAAACAGGCACTGCAGGCGTTTAATACCATTATCAAAGAGTTTCCGGGAAGTAGTATGATTCCGGTGACTGAACTGATGATCAATCAGGTGAAACAAGCCATTGCAAAAGAGCCCAAAAAATCATCAATCGTCAAACTCGATGAGAAAACAATACTTGATCCCAATACCGGTATCAAGTTTACCAAAGTAAATTGTTGGGCGGGCAAAAATGATATTATCCAATCCTCAAGTTCAATAACGGATATTTCTCCAAATCGTAAATTTTTATTAGCTGAAAATAAGATCATTCCTTTTAACAATGGTGTATCATTTAACCTATATGATTCACTGTCATATGGATGGATTAGCAGATTGTCTCCTGATGGGACACAGATTGCCACCTTGTCTGAACATACCATATCTTTAATACATGTTTTTTCTGAAACCGGACAAGTAACTGGCTCTGCGAAACAACTTTTGAGTGGACAATTTAACTGGCAGATCAATTTAAACAATTATGCAAGTGGATTAAACTGGTCACTTAATGGTGATAATCTAGTTTATTCAGCACCCAGTGAGAATTCAGAAGGAGCTAGCCTCTGGACTCTTTCAATAAAAGACGGTTTAGCTAAAAAGGTTCCTAATTCTGATGTTAAAAACAGGTATAGCTATCACAATCCGATTTTTTCAAAAAATGGGGAGAATATTCTTTTTACTGGAGGTGGTATTGTTAAGATGAAATCCATTGAGTCCGGAAATTCAGTAACTCTCCTTGATTCATGCGCCGGATACATTCTATCACCTGATAACAGGTGGATAATGTACCTTAAGATACAGTCGCCCGACTTAAAAAAGTATTTGTTCCGCCTGATAGATAAACAAGAACAGGAATTATCACCTCCTGAAGAGGTCGGAGATTTTGTTTCTTGGGCAGATGAAAGTAGTAAAGTATTTTTTTATAAACCATCTTATGAAAAACTTGAAGTACTTAAGGTGGCATCTATATATGGCGGGCCTGCTTTTGAATTAGAAAAACATTACGGGATGTATTCCGTTGGTTGGTCTAAAAATAGCGATGCTATTATTGCCAAGAAATTAGACTGGGGTAAGAATAATAGCTTAAGTATGATCAACTTAATTGATCAGAGTTCAAAAATAATAGATGGAATCGAAAATCCAGGTGCTTTTCCTTCTTTTTCACCCGATTTTTCTAAGTTACTTGTGGGATTAAATTATGCAGGACAAGCGTCGGATATTACACTATTACCGTTTTCATTAAAAGATTCAAAAGTTACAGGTAAGCCCATCTTAATTTATAAAGGATTTAATGGTTATAATATTGATTGTTCCTGGTCTCCTGATGGAAAAAAAATTGCTGTTTGCAGTGATGGGGAAGTATGGATTTGTAGTGCAGAAGGTGGAGCCCCACATCAGCTGACCAAGACTGAATTAATTGAGAAATTTCCTTTGTGGTCACCTGATGGTAAAGCCCTTTCAGTATATATTCGTTCTACCAATCAACTTCGTATCATAAATTCATCGGATGGTGAGGTTCTAGTGACTTTTGAAGATGTTGATAACGGGGACTGGATGAATCAAGGGGATGAAATTATCATCGCTTTTCAAAATGGTGAAATAAATGCAATTTCAATAACATCGGGTAAATCTCGAAAAATTGCCAATCGGAATGAGATGATTGGATGTTCAGAATTTTTTGAACTAAAATGTTCACCCGATGGTAATTGGATTGCATTAAGTGCCTACAATGACGAATTGGCAAGAGCTCAAATGTTTACCATAAACATATCCACAGGTAAAATAAGTGAATTGGTTTCTGATGATACTGCAAACAAAGAAAGCTTTTTGTGGTCACCTGACAGTAAATGGATATCCTATTTTACAAATGGGCCAAAAAAAGTCCGGCTTGAAGGTACGCTGTGGGAAGCTGACCTGACTGATTTTATGAAAACCATTAAACCCGGAACAGAGAAAGGTTATACAACTGATTTTGATTTTAAAACACATGCCATACCGGAAGGTGGTGTTGCTGCTGATGGCATATTCACCGATGCCCGTGATGGCCATGTTTATAAATACAAAAAAATAGGTGAACAAACATGGATGGCCGAAAACCTGGCATATCTGCCTGAAGTCAATCCAAACTCAGATACTTCTTCTGTTGATAAACGCTATTATATTTATGGATATGAAGGTTCTGAGGTGATGGCTGCTAAAAAAACGGAGAACTACCAAAAATATGGAGTCCTGTATAATTGGCCGGCAGCCATGAACGGGATTACTTCCAGCAATGCAGTCCCCGGTGGAATTCAAGGTTCCTGTCCGAGCGGATGGCATGTGCCCAGCGATAAGGAATGGCTGATTCTGGAAAAAACACTTGGGATGAGTGAAGCTGAGTTAGCGATCGAAACGGGGGCTTATCGTTCATCAGGGTCAGTAGATAAAAAATTACTATCTCCATCGATCGATGATGATGATATTTTAATCGGACAAAGTGGGTTTAATGCGCCTCTCGGTGGTTTAATTTTTCGCGCGAAAGGTACATCCATAAATCGAATTTCATACTTTTTGACAGCTACCTCTTTTAATGATAACCAGGCAGTTATACGTTTTATTTTGCCTGACAAAGGTGTCTATCGACAACCTGCTGCCGGAAGATCATTGGGACTTTCAGTCCGCTGTGTAAAAGACTAAACCAGTGCATTTTGGGATGGCTTCTCATAAAATATGCCATCCTTTTTGATTAAAATATGCGACATTTTAATGATTTTGGTATAAAGAAGAGAATTGCACCTATATACACCTAACTTAAACTTGCTATGATGAATCATAAAATTAAACTTGAGATAGATTCATGTTACAGTGAATATGAATTAATCAGTCTGAGAATGAAACCTGTAAATGGTCATAAAATGGATTATAAAACCTATGAAAAAAATGGCAGAATTTATTTCTTTGAAAAGGTTGAAAACAACGTTCTTCGTTTATTCTGCTGTACAAGCAAGCAATCTTTTTATCTATGATAAATCTCTTAATAAAACTTAAAACCAAAACCAAACTGCAATTTAAGTGTTACAGATGTGGTTTTATTTCCGACAAATCACTAAAGCATTGCCCCAATTGTATTGAAGACGGCTATCAGATTTATATGCTAATTAAAACAGAAAAGGAAAGCAGGTAAGAGGGATCGTCCCGTTTGGGAAGCCATCCCTCTTTAGTTCAGGGTGACGGTCCAAAAATCATAATCTCTACTGGTACTCCTTCAAAAACTCCTCATAAGAAATTAGGCTTAATGGAGATAATCCGGCTTTTTCGAGCGACGCATTAAGCTTAACCAGCTCTTTTTCCATTAATTCGGTGAATTTCTGGTTTAATTGTTTCATTTCAATTTCCAGTTCACTCATGGTTTCGATCTGCCCGTTGCTGGGTCTGCCTGAATATCCATTGACCCCGCTATAAACATCCACCACTTTTTCGCGGACTTTTTTATCAGGTGCGGGTTGATTTTTCTTTGCAGCTTCTGCAACCAAATCCAGATGGATTTCCATCAAACTTTCATTGAATTTTTCGATTTTTTTAACGATTGAATTTTCAGGTTTTTCTGCAATTAATTTTTTCCCGTCTTCAATAAGTTTATTTGCTTTTCGATCGAGGAATGCCACTTCTTCGATCATATTATAAGCTTTTACGACGATCTTATGCTGAAGTGCCATATCTTCATCAGAGTGTGGTGACAAAGGATCTTTCAAAATTTCAAACGAACCATTGGTGGTTTCGCCATCTTTAATAATTTTTACCGAATAGGTTCCGGGCAGTAAGGCCGGGCCAAATGCGGCACCAAATGAAAATTCATCAGAAGGTGGCATTTTGGGCGGTTTCTGCCTCACATTCACCGCAACCCTGTTGATTCCTTTTCGTTTACCGGCAGGCAACGTATTCACTAATTCCCCATCCTTATCAAAAATCTCAATATACATATCGCCAAAAATGTGTCTCTTGTTCATATAATAGGTGATCATGCATGCCTGAACCGAATTTTGTCCGACAAATTCATCATTCCCGCCAAAAATTTGCTGAAACCCTGTATTTTTGAGTACATAAGGACGTGAAGGCAAAAATGCCACGTTTTCTTCCAGCATCTCTTCCTTGAAATATCTGAGTGGAGTAATATCGTCGATAATTACGATACCCCGGCCATGTGTTGCCAGAATAAGGTCATTTTCACGTGCCTGGATAAACATATCCCTGATGGCAACATTCGGGAGATTCCCGGTAAATTGAGACCAGACTTTTCCTCCGTCAATCGATACAAACAACCCGAATTCCGTACCTAAGAACAAGAGTTCTGGGTTAACAATATCTTCCTGAATAACATGACAGTATGTGGGGATATTCTCATCTACCAATGAGGTCCAGGTTTGACCCATATCTGTTGTTTTATAGATATAAGCCGATTTATCTCCATGACGATGACCATCGAAGGTAACATAGGCAGTATTTTCGTCAAAGTTACCTGCAGAAACATATGAACACCATGTCTTTTCGGGTAATCCAGGAATATTTGCCACCACATTTGTCCAACTCTCACCGCCATTTGTGGTAAGTTGCAGATTTCCATCATCCGTTCCAACCCAAATTATATTTTCATTCAATGGAGACTCATCAATGGTAATAATCGTACAATGATTTTCAGCACCGGTATTATCGATGGTGACGCCACCTGATTTAGACTGCTGCAGTCGCTCCGGGTCATTGGTCGATAAATCGGGAGAAATTAATTCCCAATCGTCTCCCTTGTTTTCTGATCTGAACAGGTATTGTGCTCCAATATAAATCGTATTTCCCTTACTACCAAAAGCAACCGGCGTATTCCAGTTAAACCTTAATTTTTCAGTTTCAGGAGTTTTTAAAGGCTTAATGCTTTTAACTTCCTGTGTATTTTTATACATCCTTTGAACATTTCCGCCCTGCGATTGCCAGTACACAATATTATTATCAAGCTGATCAGGAAACACATAAAATCCGTCACCACCCCCTAAATTATCCCAATCACCGTTTAAGATTCCTCCAGGGTTGTTTGAGGGGCCCATCCAGCTTCCATTGTCCTGCAATCCGCCATAAACATTATACGGAATTTCATCATCGGCACTTACATGATAGAATTGCGAAATGGGCAAATTCCGGATGATCCGCCATGTTTTGGCCTGATCGTTTGAAATATACAATCCACCATCGGTCCCTATATAAATAAAATTTGGATCCTTTTTACTAACCCAAATTGCATGTACATCGGAGTGAAAAGATGCTCCGCCGCTGCGACCTCCGCCTTCAAAAGTTTTGCCCCCATCTTTGCTCATACTGAGCGCCAGTCCGGGTTTATACACCAGGTTGGTATCAACCGGGTCGGTTAAGATATATGCAAAATAAAATGGCCGCTCGGCGATAACGCTTGTTGTACTTGTTCGTTCCCAATTTTCACCTTTGTCAGACGAACGGTACATCGCGGTAGAATCACATTCTATCAAAGCATATACATAATTGGCATCTGCCATTGAAACATCAACTGCAATTCGACCGATGGTGTCGCTCGGCAATCCTTTGCTCAGCTTTGTCCAGTTATCACCTCCATCGGTTGATTTATAAAATCCGCTGCCCGGGCCGCCTGAACGGAAAGAATAAGGTGTTCTGCGGTGATCCCACATTCCTGCATAGATAATCGACGGGTTTTCCGGATCGATTGAAAGATCAGAACATCCGGTATTTTCGTCAATATAAAGTACTCTCTCCCAGTTTTTACCGCCATCCTTTGTCCGGTAAACGCCTCTTTCTTCGTTGGCATTCCACAAATGTCCAAGAGCTGCCACATAGATAATATCAGGATCAAGCGGGTTAATTTCGATCCTCGCAATTCTTTCGGTATTTTCCAATCCCATTTTTTTCCATGATTTTCCGCCATCAGTGGTTTTATAAATCCCATCACCAACAGAAACAGAGTTACGGGTCCAGGGCTCACCGGAGCCAACCCAGACCGTATCCGGATGCTGTTGATCAATGCTGACTGCCCCTATCGATTGTATGAAATCATCGAAAACCGGCTCGAAGGTAACCCCTGCATTCGTACTTTTCCAAACACCTCCGCCCGCAGAAGCTACATAGATGATTCTGTAATCATCAAAAACTGCATCAATGGCACTGATCCGCCCGCTCATGCGGGCCGGCCCGATATGCCTGGCCTCAATGGCTCCAAAGGTTTTACCATCAATGGTTGATTTTGACTGTGCGAATAATGGTTCTGGATTTTGTATAAATGCAAAAAGGAGAACCATTAGCAGGTAATTTTTTGAATACTTCATGGTGTAATATTTGGGTTAATATTTTGTTTATTTCGTATTTGTTTTTTTAAAAATACTGTCATCCACTTCTTTATTAAATTCAATAGACTTGATAATAGTGTTACCTCCGCCCATCATCCGACCACCTCTGCCACCACCCTGTCCATCCGAAACAGTTTCGGTATTGAAAGCCACTGCAATGCCGTCAATCATTTTATAATTACTGTATAAAACCGTCGCTTTAACAACATTTTCCTGAATTTTCCGATCAGTTGTTTCTTTCAGTGTGATGTATGATTCTGCATCAAGATAGACATACGTAATCTGTGCATTGCTCTTTTCAACTTTTAATTTATACACTTCGGTGCCTTCAAAATCTTCAGTTCCTTCCAAACTTACTTTATGGTCTTTTTCTTTCCAATTCATCAGAATACCTCCATAATCTGCGGTTTCTTTTAACATTTCAAGCTGTGGCCCGGTAATGGCACGTATTCCTTCATCGCGCGGGCTTGTTGACCAGGCAATTTCGCCATCAAGCACCTGAAGCATTTTGCGCCCCATAAAATCGCGTTCTGTATAATATTTTGAAGGCTTTTTAATAATGGTTTTAAAGGGCATCGACCGTTCCCCGAAATAGCTTTCTCCCTCGATGATGATCGTTTTTACCTGCATTAATTTTTCAAAACCCATCACTTCTGAATGAGCCTGCAATATTTCATCCAACGATTGTGCTTGCAATACAAATGCAGATGAACAAAGAAAGAAAAGGACCAAAATGATTTTAATTTTTTTCATAATGCGAAATTTTTATGTGAATACTGGTTTTACAATATTCATTAGACAAAGCGATCATAATATCCTTGCTTATCAAAAATAATTAAATTTATGAGATAATCGGTTCATTTTCATTTTCATCATTATTCATCCTAAATATCCAGTTATTCGTAGAATTGTTACCCTATAACTGATAAACTTATTTTAATAAGTTTTAAATTGGTTGAAAAATAACAGCCTTAAAATTAAATTTAATTGCATCATCTAATCATTTAATTTCGGAATAAAATGAAAAAACTCATACTTTTTGCCGTCATAAGCCTGATTACATTTTCGGCATTTGCACAATGGAACTATTACAGTCAATATGGAATTCTGCCTGAAAGCATACTCGATGAAATAATTGGTGAAGCTTCTGGGGAGCAGGCGTTTCATCATATTATTGAAATGGCCGCCTATAACAGGGTACGGCCATTGAATGAATATTCAAGTACATTGATGGAATCGGAATATGTAATGTTGAAACTTCAGGAATATGGGATCACAAACGGAAAAATAGAACGTTTTGGGAAAATCAGCACCTGGAAAGGCATTAAAGGCAAACTATGGGAAGTAAGCCCATACAAACGCAAAATTGCTGACTATGATGACCTTCCCCTTTTCCTTGCGTCGGGAAGCAACAATGCAGATGTAACTGCCGAATTAATTTGGGTAGGAGAAGGTTCGCCTGCCGAACTTGATCAACTTGACCTAAAAGATAAAATTTGTTTTACTTCCGGTAGCCTGAGAAATATAGGTGCCATGCTGGAAAGGGGAGCTTTGGGGATGGTCACATATGAAAACCCAAGGGCCTTAAATGATCCGTTACAAATCCCAACCAGCGGGATGCGAACCCGTGGCGAGAATGCCAACAAAGGATTTGCGTTTCATATTACCGCCAGAGATGGATGGGTGCTCAGGGATCGTTTATTGAACGGTGAAAAAATTAAATTACATGCCGAAGTTGAAGCAACAAATGTTGAACTGGATTTGCAGGTACCGACTTGCGTAATCGAAGGAACCGAACCTAATGGAGAAGAAATAATTTTAAGTGCACATATTTTTGAAGGATATGTTAAACAGGGGGCCAATGATAATATATCAGGAAGTGCTGCTTTGCTTGACATAGCCAGGGTATTAAAGACTTTGTATAACGAAGGCAGATTAGAAAGACCCAAACGCAGCATCCGTTTTATCTGGGTTCCTGAATTTTCAGGCACCATCCCATGGGTAAACGCCCATATGGATATCATGGAAAGAACACTTTGCAATATCAATATGGATATGGTTGGATTGCAGATTGCCAAAAATCTTTCAGCTTTCAATCTGCATCGCTCTACCATGGGCAATCCGCATTACATCAACGATTTGGTAGCTTGCTACATGCGTTATGTTGGTGAAAACAACCACGCTCGACTCACCCCGGTTTCACGAGATCTTTTTCTTAAACCCATTGTTGCACCCACCGGATCCGAAGAACCGTTTTACTATAACATTGAAGCCAACAATGCAGCTTCTGATCACTCTGTGTTTAACGACTGGTCAGTCAGGGTGCCGGGTGTAATGTTGATAACATGGCCCGATCCTTTTTATCATACTTCCAACGACAGGCCGGCAGCTTGCGATCCCACCCAGCTCAAAAGGGTTGTTTTTATAAGTGCTGCAGCTGCGTATTCTGTTGCTTCTGCCGATGATGCAACTGCCCTTAAAATTGCGGCTGAGATTCAGGGTAATGCCATGCAGCGAATGGGCCACCAATTATCGATCGGCACCAATAAAATTGCTGATGCAAACGCTAATGACCTGGCTATCATTTATAAAAAAGAAATATTTAATCTGGATGCAGTCTATCAAAATGAAAAGGAAACCCTTAAAACGGTTTCAGAGCTTTTTGTTGACAAAAACAACATGGGTGATTATCTGGTTAAACAGCTTGATTTGCTTGAAGATATTTATCAAAGCAATTTAAAAATAATGGAAGAACAAATGAAAGTAAGTTCAGCCCGCCTATCAATTCCGGAAATCAAACTTAAGCCTACATCACTCGAAATGAGTTCAGCGAAGATTGTACCTGTTCCTACCGAAAAAGTTAAAAATAGTGGTTATCGAGGATATGGAGCCGCTATCAATAATTTACCGAAGGAAATAAAGGATCAATTTCCATACCCCTCACTCGGGCGCAGCAGTGGAGAATTACAATTGCTTTGCGACGGGAACCGGAATGCGCTGGAGATCAAAAAAATGATCGATGTTCAGTATCCTTATGATGTGGAATTACAGGATGTATTGAACTATATTGAAATTTTAAAAGCTGCCGGGCTCGTAAGCTATAAATAAAAATACTGATATGAAAAAACTAATATCAATCCTCTTACTATTAATCATATTCAAACCAGGAGTTCAATCGCAAGAACTTGTTCTGGCAAATTCCGATCGTATTGAATCGCGCATACTTGCATTGGCAAGTTTTGGTGCAGATGCTGATGGAGGCATCAGCCGCCATGCTTTTAGTGTGGCGGATCTAAAGGCACGTGAGCATATGATCGTTTTAATGAAAGAAGCCGGATTGATTGTCAGAATTGATGAAGCCGGAAATATTATCGGGCGAAGGGAAGGAAAAGATCATCAATTATCCGTGATTTGCTTTGGATCTCACATCGACACGGTGCCTTCAGGGGGTAAATTCGATGGGGTTGCAGGCGTATTGGTTGCCCTTGAAACCATCGAACTTTTAAACACCAACAAGATCGTCACCAACCATCCGTTAGAAATTATCATTTTTTCAGATGAAGAAGGGGGAACTGTTGGGAGCAAGGCCCTTCTTGGAATTCTGACAGAAAAAGATTTGAAGCTGATAAGCAATAGTGGGAAAACGATTGGAGACGGAATTCAATTTATTGGAGGTGATCCGAATAAAATTGAAGAAGCAAAACGGAATTCAAAAGAATTTAAAGCATTTTTAGAATTGCACATTGAACAGGGTGCCTTTTTAGACAATGAAGGTATTAAGATTGGGATTGTTGAAGGAATCGTCGGCATTGAAACATGGCTCGTGGATATTTATGGAAAAGCCAATCATGCGGGAACCACTCCGATGGACATCCGACAGGATGCGCTGATTGCCGCTTCAAAATTAATAATCGCCGTCAATGAAACCGTAAAAAGCGTAGAAGGCCGACAGGTTGGAACCGTTGGTGAAATCATGGCCGAGCCGGGTGCTTCCAATGTCATTCCGGGACACGTTAAAATCAGCATCGAACTGCGTGATCTGTCGCAAGAAAAAACGCTGAGTATTTTCGAGCGCATTAAACAGAAAATGGCTGGCATTGAAAAAGAAACCGGAACCCGAATCGAATATTTTCATGAACACAGCAACCTGCCTGCCATTATGAATAAAGACATACAGTATTCAATCGAACAATCGGCCAAAGAATTGGGCTTAAGCTACAAATTTATGCCCAGCGGTGCAGGGCATGATGCGCAGAATATGGCTAAAATTACACCCACGGGTATGATCTTCATTCCCAGTATTGGAGGTATTAGTCATTCACCGAAAGAACGCTCCCGTATTGAAGACATTACCAATGGAGCCAATGTTTTTTTTAAAACGATATTGGCTATCGATAGAAATTAGGCACTGCCGCCAAACGCATTTTTATATGAAAACCAAATTTTGATTTTTTTATTAAAAGTATTATGTTTGAGTTTATCAGGAGAGAATTTGATGATCCTGATGGTATACAAATAAATGGTATTAACCCCAAGGCAAGTTATGGACCCATATTCCGGGGCAAGTTCAAGGGAATTAAACCACCGCCTTCTCGTTCGCTGAAGCGATCGCGAAAGCGGATTAACTAATAAATCTGTTACTAACTAAACTTTACAACATGAAAACGAACAAATTTTTATTGGGAGGAATAGCGGCAGCTGTTACCTTCTTTTTTTTGGGCTGGTTGATTTATGGCATTCTGTTGATGGATTATATGCAAAACCATTATGACCAGAGTTTAATGAAAGCCGAAGAAGATATGATCTGGTGGGCGATGATCGTTTCGAACCTGGCATCCGGATTTTTGCTTGCATTTATTATATGTTGGGCAAATATAAAAAGCCTTTCAGATGCTGCCTTAAAAGGTGGGATCGTAGGTTTGCTGATTGCACTGGCCATCAACCTGAGCTATTTTTCGATGAGTGATATGATCTTAAGTTTTACGCCTGTAATTGTGGATACCTTTGTCAGCGGATTTCTATGGGCCGTAAGTGGAGCAGTGATTTTTTGGGTAAGCGGAATGGGGAAGAAAAAAGAATAAAATTAATGGTTGCTGCGACTTTAGCTACTCCTTTACTATTCTGTATGTTAGGGGTGACACCCTGTAGGGTGTCACCCCTAATTCACAAAGCATAAAAGCATAGTGATAAACAGGGATGGCTTCCTCAGTCAAGGAAGCCATCCCATTGTTTTATTTAAATTCTACCGGTAAAATATAATCGACCGGAACTGGTTTATTTCTTTGTTTCCCCGGAGTCCAGTCTTTCATATTCATTAGGATGGTGGCCGCACCTTTACCAACAGCTTCATTGTCCTGTTCAAGAATTTTAATATTGGTGGCTTTCCCTTTTACATCGATCGTGAAACCAACTCTTGCTTTTCCTTTGATATTTTCAGATCTGGCTAAGCTCTTTTGCATATCTAAAATATAGTTACCTAAAGCTTTTAATCCTCCCGGATATTCGGGCATCTGTTCAACCACAATAAAAATTGGTTCTTCAATTACTTCATCTTTTAAATTTTTTGGAGAAGGTGGTGGAGGGGGTGGAATAGTTTTAGTCTCATTAACTTTTGGAGTTGCCAATTGATCATCTTCTAGCAACATCTTGACAGCATTAAGAACCAATGCTTTATTGAACATCACAATTTCATTATTCTTAAAGAATATATCATCGATTGTCAGGGTTAATGATTCTTTTCCAATATAAGAAAATATAATATTGTCTTTTTCTGCTGCCTTCAATTTAAAGGTCCCATCAACATCTGTGACAGTGCCAATGGTTGATCCTTTAATTATAATCGAAACTCCCGGGATTGCATAACCATCCTGATCCATGACAGTTCCTTCAAAAGTGATATTCTTTTCTTGCTGCTCTATACCTGATACTTGATGCTGATCTGATGTCCGTATTTTATAAATAGGCTCTGCAAATGCATACAAAAGAATTGCAAGTACCGGCATGGCCCATGCCAGTTTAATTATTTTAAATTTTGGTGTTTTTTGTTTCGTCATCATTTTTAATCTGTTTGTGTTAATTCCGAAATTCAAATTATGGGTGATCCCGACAATTTGCATTCCCATTAACTGGTTAATTAATAAAGCCTGATACCTGCCAAGGTTGCTGCCATTGGAAATGACGCCCTGGTCGGCCAGATACTCATGATTGAGCTTAATCGAATGTTCAAAGAACCAAATAATAGGGTTGAACCAGAAGATGACTGTTAACAGTTCTATAATCAGCAGGTCGATCCAGTGCCGCTCACGAATGTGCACTTTTTCGTGGGCCAGTATTTGTGGCAGGACTTCCTGTTTATGAAATTTCGGGTTGATATAAACCAGGTTAAAGAATGAAAATGGCATACTGTATTTGTCAGATTCAAAAACTTTAAGGCCTTCAATATATTTCACTTTCTTAGTATCGGAATGCAGATAGAGCATAAATGTCTGAACCAGCAAGCGCATAAAAATGATCAGGGCACCGCTCAGGTATATCAATCTAATTGCCTTCTGCCAATTGAACGGATCAGATACATTAAACGCCTCCCCTGTGTAGGCTTGTATTCCTTTGATGTCTCCGGTAATTTCCTTAAATATATTTATGACAGGTGCCGAGGCTACATTTACGGTATAATGAATTGGCACCATAGGCATCAGGACAGCACAAAATAACCCAAACATCAGATAATAACGATTGGCTGCATAATAGGTTTCTTTTCTTAAGAATATCAAGTAGATTGCGTAAAACAGCAATAGCGCAAATGACGACTGAAGCAGATATGTGAAGAGATTATTCATGTTCCTCGTCCTTTTTTAATTCCTGCTCGGCAATTTTGATCATTTCCTCCAGTTCGTTAATGCTCAGGTTATTTTCTTTGGCGAAAAAAGTAGCCATTTTGGGAAATGATCCATTAAAGTAATTTTTCAATAAAAAACCAAATTGGTCGCGGGTGTATTCTTTTTTGCTTAACAGCGGATAAAATACATGGGTATTTCCAAAGCTCCGGTGACTGATAATTTTCTTTTTTTCGAGTACTTTTAAGACCGTGGCAACGGTTGTATATGCAGGTTTTGAATCCCGAAATCCGTCCATGACCTGCTTCACGGTAGCTTTTTTTAAATCCCAGAGGATTTGCATAATTTGCTCCTCGGCTTTTGTTAAAGTTTTCATTCCATGAATTTTTTAATCTACTACAAACATAGTATTATAAAATACAGAAGTCAACTATTTTTATAATATTTTTACTATAAATATAGTATTTATCCTTATTGGCCTGATTTTGTGAATTTTAATCTAATCTATATTTTTTGATTTTAACAATTTTATTCACAAATTCGTATAAATACCTGGTTTAAGCAGACGGATAATAAGCTTAAATATTGATTTATCATCCATATATTTGTAACTTGTGCAAAATCAAACCATTCATATCATGGAACAAGCAATTAAAAAATTTGCAATGTTCTCTTTCCTTCTTTTATTCATCTCTCAATATAGCTTCACCCAACCTTTACAAACAACCACTGAAATTGTTACAAAAGTACTTACAACAAGGGATGGATCGTTCACATTGCAACACACCCGTAAACTCCCGAAAGGGAGAAACATATTAGCTACAATCGTTCGAAAAACCTCTGCCAGCACAGAGGCCAAAAGACTCAAACAGTTAAAAAAATTACAGGAATATCAATTGAAAATCGGGAATGAAGTTCTTTCGTCAGAAGGCCTTTTGTGTATCAGATTACCAGAAACAAACAAGACCAAATTGGAAGTTTTTTCATCAGACGGTAAATTGGTGGATGAATACATTTTAGAATTGTCTGATCCGGGCCCTGCCATGGATTTAAAAATTCCGAAAACGATCAGAAAAGGGGCCATTGAAAAAATAAATTGTAACTTAAATGAAGGACTATCCGAAACTAAAATCTGGTTGGACAATCAGGAGGTTCAAATTATTGCCGCCAATGAAAATAACATACATTTTATTGCTGATGGGGTTGAACCGGGACCAATGGACCTGACCTTCAAGTATGATGACAATGTGGTTTCAGAAACCATAAACCTGGTCGATTACACACTTACTGTCGGAAAAACAAACTTGATCAAAGGAGAATCAAGCTTTCTGGACGTAAGCATTTTAGGCTTACAGAATTTGCAGGAGCCCTTATTGTTGAATGTTCAGAACAATACAAACCGAACTGTCTCATTGGAAGGGGGAAATAGTCAAACCATTAAAATCGAACCCAAAGAAGTCACAGAATCCGGAATTTGGGAAAAACGTATTGATATTCACAGTCTGGCCAATGGTAGTTTTAGCATATCCACAGCCTTAAATACCATTTTCGAGACAGAAACCTCCCCCGCATCAGATACATTGACCCTGGAAAAAAATATTTCCAAACCGACACAAGCTTATCGGCAAAAGCCCATAGATGCCAAGGAAATTCTCCCGGGCGGATTCATGGATTCAACTTTAAAACCCTGCGATAGTGTCAAAGTTGACAACTATATCAATGCTGAAATTGAATCTCTTTCAAATGTGATTTGCAGAATGGGAAGTGCTTCTATCGACAGTTTGATAAAAGCCATTGATGATTATGAAAAAGCATTATGGAAACGGGATAGCATCCAGGGTATGTTGAATACGGCCAATGACTTTAAAAACAAACTGGAATTCATCCTCAAAGGAGGTGCTGTAAAGGGTTTTCAGGAACAGATTGACGAACTCGATATGTTAAACTCCGGAACCGAAAATTGTGCACCAAACTGGGAAAACGAATTTTATAACCGTTATGTTCTGCCAAACCTCACCAGACAGGTTCTGGGTATTTATAATTCATATGTGCAAAAATATAAAGAGCGTTTTGAGAAATGTATTAACCGAACCAAAAACACACTCTTATCTGAACAGCGCGATCAGGAAAATTATTATAAGCGATATACTGAATCGGTCGACCAAAAAATAACAGATCTCAACAGGCAATTATCGGAAGCAGACAAAAATGCAAATGATAAAGAAAAAGACTTAGAAAATATACTGGCAAAACTGGCTGCACAATTTTGTCAAATAAACATTCAATGGAATGCCCTAATTACTTATATGCAGGACCATATAATTTGTATGAAATGCGGGAAGGTTTATATCAATAAACCAGAAGAATTACTGATCATGGACTCCTGCCTTGCTGATTTTACCAGTAAATTACAAGACAAAATTTCAAAGTTGCGACAGCCTATCGGCATGGAAGCATTAAAAGGCAAGGCCAATGACTATTTTGATTTAGACGAAATGGACGAGAACCTACAAAAGCTTGATTCCCTGAATAATGCTTTTGCAGGCTTAGTATCCCAAACCAATCAAAGCAAGGGGAATATAAAACTCGTGCACCCTTGCTGCGAAAATTTTTATGAACTTGCGTCCGGAAAATATTTATACGGCCATCGGGTCAAAATATATTCTGATGAAGCCGCTGCTGCAAAACAATTCGGGCAGGGGAACCAGGGGCTTGTTATTGTTCCTGCCGATCCACAACAAGCCGGCAACAGAAATTACCATCAACAATACCGAAAGGACAGAAGAGATTTTTATTCTAAAAGAAACGAAATCCGCTGGGAAATTGAACACACTTTAAGAAAGCTAAAAAATGGCTGTAACCATGGCAGGGCTTCTGTACAAGCTGGGTTAAAAGATGAAAAAGCAATGGAACTGCATGGAGCCGTCAATGCAGCTCCGATCCACCAGGCAAGCACTGACAAACTGAAAGAAATGTTGAATAATTTCATCAATAACATGGGCAGTTGTTACAATCAGAATATCCAGCACCAGCACCATCGAAGCTATACAACGATCTTTCATAAATGCTTTAAGTTTAAACTTTGCCTGGAGCTTTTGGATAAACAATTTTCTGATTATCAGAGCCGAAAAGAACAGGTACAAACCAACCTCAGGAAACGTTTGGGCAGTATGCAAACGAAAGCTGAAAATATTCAGAAAGAGATTAACAGCATGGAAGATCGGATTTCAGCCATAAATTCAGAGATAAACTCGATGAATAACAATCCTTTTGCAGTCTCAGGCACAAATATCAGGACACAAATACAAAATTTAGAAACTGAAATTCAGAATCTGCAAAAAAGGAAAAGTCAATTACAGACAAAACTCGATTTACTGAACCTCAAGCTGGATGAATTAAAAAACAGAATTGACCAACTGGGGAATAATTTTACACCTGCTCCCATTGCAAGTATTGGCGAATGTGAAGAGATCCAGCAAAATATCAGGAATGCATTGCAGGCTTTGGAATTGATGTTAAACGACCTCAATAAAGATGTACAAGATGCTGAAAGCACGACCGGCCAGATTTCAGAAGAATCAGATCAAATTCACAGAGGTATCAGTGAAGGGAGGACAACAATGGGTAGAATCCGTAACCGTATCAGGGATTTGGAAGGCGAAGCCGCCGCCAAAGCAGAAGCCGAAAAGAAAAAACGCGAATTTGAAGACCGAACAAAGTGTCTGCGCCTTTTATCAGAACATGTTGATAAGCAGCCCGGCGACAATGTATTGGATTCATTGGCCAGTGCTTATGAAACATTCAGTGAGACCATCGGGCAGTTGCCCGGAGGATATTCCGAAATCCTGGATCGTTTGAATGATTTCAACGAAAGGATTTCAGATATAAAAGAACGCGCGAAGCAAGTTGCCACACTCTTAAAAGGTATTTTAGACGATCCCAATCTGGATACACGTTCAGAAGCTTTTGGAGAAGTTTTAGAAATTGGTGCAGAAATTGGTGAAAGGGTTCCCGGATTTGGGAGAATCATCGGATTTTATGCAGAAGCATATAAAGCTGCAATCGGGGCACTTAAAGAAATATCAGACGCTAAGGTAAATGCAATGAAACCACTCATGGCCCATTATACTGTCCGTGCCTGTCCGCAATCCGATTGGGGAAATAAATCACTCGAACAAATTACAGAAGATAGATGGAAGCAATTTATGCAAAGTTCAGCCTCTATTGTAATAGAACACAGATTGACGGACGATGAACAATTAAGGCTCAAAAATTATTTCAAGCAAAAAATGATGGGTGAAATTTTGGATTGCTGCCTGAAAAAACTAACGCAACAATAAAAGAATGAACAGGGCTGCCTTTAAACTTGATAAATGGTATAACAGAGAAGTCATTAAACAATTTCGAAATATTTGATTGTCAAAGACAATGAATGGCTTTATGGACAGCCCCCATATTCTTCGCTCGCATTAGTTGAACAGCCAATGATTAAGCATCATTGAACTGCCTGGCAGATTATAGTTGAAAGGTTGATTTCACAAGGCTCAAACAGCTTTCATAGCCCGTTTGAGGTATGACCCACTCTGGCATCGGTTTATAATCAAGTTGCTCCGGCAATCCCAGTTTCTTCTCAAAAATCAGCATTTCAACCGGAAGATCAGCATTACACTCGAAAGAGAATATAACCCCATCATCTGGCCAGGCGTAATAATTAAGTATGTGATAATTAGTATAAGGTCTGGAATAAAAATATTCATTCTCAATTAATTTCCCATCGATTTTGAAATCCTTTAGCACAGCATTGGCGTTAATATAAAGCTGAAAGTTTTCGGCATTAATGGCCGATTTCAATGTAAAGCTTAAATTCCGCCGGCCATTCGCTCCGACTGAATCAATGATGGCTTCTAATTGAGGTAATTCGCTGGCGAGGTAGGTTGCGCTATTTATTAACCTTTGCTCGCGTGCATACGGGTATATCTCTGTAAGTTCCCCAATAACAGGATTCTCAAAAAATTGTTGGTTCCACGAATCCGCTTCAGTTATATTAGAAACCCAATAAGCTGATTCCGTTTCATGATTGGCCGCATAAAATATACTGCTTTGTAATGGCCGATCCTGGTTGGGAGTAGAAGTTTGATGCGCAAGAAAAAGAAAAAACACCCCAATCACAATTGATATTAGCGGGAGCATCCATCTGTTGAGATCAAAAAATGCCTTCATCGGAACCAATAAAAATCCAAGGAAAACCAACCACAGCGCAATGCTTGCATTTGGAAATTCCAGACTAAAAGTAACAAACAACACCTTAATCATTGGCAAATAAAATCCGATGATCGGGAAGAGTGCTATAAAGTATATCCGAAAAATCAACATCCTGTTTTTTTCAAAATTTAAATTAAAAATCAAGGTGATCAGAATTGCAGATGATAACATAATGGCCGGAACCAAACAAATATAAATGGCAGTTGGGATATAGACATATAAAGCGATCATCCCTATAAGGTTTACGAATAGAACGCCAATCATTAAATGCATTAGATCGATTTTTTTAGAAATTAATGCATAAATAAATGAGAAAAGAGCTAATGAAATCAGCATAAAAGCAATCAAATATTTAATGGCATTATAAAAGTTAAAACTGTAATAAGCCCCATAAATAGAATACTCATTTAAAATTGCAAGATTCAGAAAGAATATGGCGAAGGATATAACGACAATGCTCAACAAAAAAATCAGCACACTCAAAAGGGATTTTAAAACTTTTATTTGCTTCTTTCTTATACCGATGAATAAAATTGCAATGAATAAAAGAACACTAAATATCAATAAATAAATACTCAGGCTTTGTTTAAAATGAATGGACATATTCCCGATCACATTAAAATAAAGCAAATCCGGAGTTTTGGGATCCAATAATTCAACATTCCCAAAATGATTAACCAAATCAAGCGCATAATTCCCGACATGTTGAAGGCTCCTTAAATCAATATTCTCAGGCGAATCGGTCATGCTATGGTAGTTTACAAAGTCTTCGATAAATGCAATATTAAATCCTGACATTCCGGCATTTTTAAAAACTGTAAAATCAGAACTGTTAGGCATCAATTTATAAACCTCATAGGCTAAAGAAGTTGCGATCGGAGATCGTACGGCTTTATAATACTCACCCATGATCCATCCATTATCCTGACTTACCTCATAGGTATATGCAGGGCCTGAAGAGCCACGTGCTTCCAGATTTAAAACCAATCCAACTTCATTTGCGAGTTTGTTTTCATTAACAAAAGCTTTTGCGCCAAACAGGCCGGATTCTTCACCATCTGTAAATAAAAAGATGAGATCGTTTTTTAATTTTTGGCTTTGTGTTAACACACGGATGGTTTCCAGCATCGAAGATACCCCTGCCCCATCATCTGAGGCCCCCAGCGTGTGTGGGGTTGAATCATAATGCGCAACCACCATCATTGCCTTCGTTGAATTTGCGCCTCGCAATACGCCCACAACATTGTATACCGTGGCTGCCCTTAGGTTCCTTCTGTCATCAATTACAGTGGCCTCCTGAATACTTGTTTCCAGCCCCATACTTTCCAATTGGTCAATAATATATTTTCTGACCTCAGCATGTGCCTCGGTGCCCATCGAATGCGGTTTTCGGGCTATGAATTTAATGTGTTCCATGGCACGGTAGGCTGAAAATTCTGTTGAAGAATCTGTTGCTTTAACGGCTACCGGCCCCCTGAACGAGCGCAGGGCAATGATAAATATAAAGGCAATACCTGCCAGAAATAGAAGATTTTGAAGAGATTGTTTTTTCATTATTTGACGATCAGATTGGACAATAACCAAATGTAATGATTTTACACAATTTAATAATCATAAAACCTTGTTATCATTTATCAATCTTTATTTTTAGTAATTTAGAGCGTCCAAATATTGAAAAATCAAAATTATTGATAATGAAAAAACTAAGCTTTAGTCTGATTATTGGTTATATTTTAATAGGCACATTGGGCTTCTCCCAAATTAATCAGGACGAAAAAATACTGGCTGGGATGCATTCAATCTCAAGTCATGATTTAAACAATATTGTCATCGAACTGGCATCAGAAAAATATGGTGGCCGCTTAACAGGTTCTGAAACCTATAAGCTGGCAGCCAATTATCTGGCTGATTATTTGAAGGCTCATGGCATTATGCCAAAAGGAGATAACAACACCTACTTTCAGGAATTCAACATTCCGTATACCGAAGTTTTTGAAGGGTGCAGTCTCACTTTACATATTCCTTTAAAAAAGGGTGAAATCCAAAAACATTATCAATATGTAAAGGAATTTATTCCCGGGGCCACTTCTGCTTCAGGCGAAGTTAGCGGAGAAGTAGTGTATGCTGGTTATGGAATAACGGCTCCCGAATTGGGTTATGATGATTATAAAGATGTTGATGTAAAAGGAAAGATTATTTTAATTGAACGGGAAATCCCGATGAGTCCGCGTGATGATCAGGAACGATTCATAAAATGGGCACCTTATTCATATCACCAGTATAAATTAGAAAATGCCGTTGCACACGGTGCCATCGGAATGATTTATAATTATGGCCCGATTTCAAATCCGAACAATGCCTATGCAGAAGGATTTATTTATAGCCATGTTGGTGATTCAGTTGTGGCCGATATTTTTGAAGGCACCGGATACACACATGCCGAAACCACAAAAAAAATAGCTGAGACACTTAAACCTCATTCTTTTAAAACCGGAAAAACGGTCACTATTAAAAATATTACAAAGTATCATCCTGATGGCATCGGCAGTAATATCATAGGTTTTATTGAAGGAAACGATTCTTCATTAAAAGATGAAGTCATCATCTTGGGAGCCCACATGGATCATCTGGGCTATTGTTACGAAATGATGCCAGGTGCTAACGATAATGCGTCGGGTGTTGCAGTTATCATGGAAGTTGCCAGGGCTTTAAAAGAATATGACATTCAACTCAAACGTTCCATTTTGATCTTATCATTCGGGGCGGAGGAACAAGGCATCATCGGATCCAAAGCTTATCTGGAGAACCCTGTTGTTCCGCTGAACAAAACGGTAGGGCTCATCAATCTGGATGGTGTGGGTGTTGGGGATAAAATTTCTGCAACTGCAGGTCTAAATTTCCCCGAACTATACCAGCCACTGGCCGATGCCAACGATAAATATGTTCACAGGGTCATGCGGGCCAATGAGTTTTTAAATATTTCGCGGCCAAGGCTGGATGCAGCCCGTTTTATGAGTGCAGGCATTCCGATCGTTAGTTTTGGTGCATACGGAAAAGGCAATGAAGGGCCTTCGGTTTATCACCAGCCCGGTGATGATATCGACAAAATCACCCCTGAAATTATGGAAGATCTGGCACAAATCATTTTCGTAGGAATTATTGAACTGGCGAATAAATAAAATACTGATTACAATTTCTGCATCAATTTCTAATTTGAAATAACAAAAAAAAAGGGGAACGCTTCAATTAAGTGTTCCCCTTAGATTTTTAATTTTAACTTATTTCAGTTTTTCCAGAATGAATTCGATGGCCTTATCCAATTGCGGATCATTGCCATGAATCCTGTCTTTAAAAGTATTTTCAACATAAATATCAGGTTTCACCCCGCTCATTTCCAAATCGGTACCATCCAGGTTATAACATCCCCAGGTGGGCATTCGTGTGGATGATCCGTCAACCATTCCCCAGGAAGATGTAAATACGATCCAGCGATAGGTTTCTGTCCCGATAATGGTCCCCAGTTTCAGGTTTCTGAAACCGGCAGCGGTCATTTCGGCATCACTCAAACTATGCTCATTAACAAGCAGTACAATGGGTTTGCCCGAAGGCGCAAAATTAGGCTGTGTTGATACTTTTCCGCTCCGTTGTTTCCAGAGCAAATACGGCGATTGTGACAGGAATTGAAGAACGGCATCATGAACGTTACCGCCCCTGTTATACCTTAAATCCAAAATCAATGCATCGCGGTGAATAGCCTCGGTGGTCATATCAATCATAAAATCAGAAAGGCTGCCATTTCCCATATCCTTCATATAAACGTAAGCAACTTTTTCATTGGTTGCCATATCCACTCTTTTCTGATTGTTGGCGATCCACTCATCATATAATAAAGTGTTCATTTGTCTGGATCCAATCGGATGAACATTAACCTCAAAATTCTGCTTCGATCTGGAGAAAGTAAGTGTTAATTCTTCAGGTAATTTGGCAAATGCAAAATACGACATCCGGTTCCTGGATTTATCAATGGGTTCACCATTAACCATAATGAGTTCATCACCGGGCATTATCTTCGTTTCAAACAAATCGAGTGGTGAGTTGTCCACAACACGCGAAACAACATAGGGTTCATTCTCATTAAATACGATACCAGTTTCAGCACTTGACAATCTGTAAAAAGTTTGTTCCTCTTCTCCCCTTGAATTAAATCCCAGGTGTGATCCGTTGAGTTCGCCCAACATATTGTTCAATAATGTTCTCAGATTATCCCTGTTTTTGATATAAGGGAAGAATTTTTCGTTATTCTTTAATACCTGATTCCAGTCGGTTCCATGGAATTTGCCATCATAATAATTTTCGTCAAGGGCGGCCCAATTTTCGTAATACATCTGGACAAATTCTTCGTTCAGCAATTTACTAAATTCATAACTGATGTCAATTCTTGAAGTTTTGTTCTGAGCCAGGTTCAGTTCATTGATTGTACCGGAAACAAGTGCATAGAATTTATCTTTTGAAGAAACAATTTCACCAATTCTCCCATCTACAATTTTTTCAGTTTTTGGCTGGTCGAAAGGATCCAATTCCATTTTCCAAAGACCGCTAACACCTTTATCATGATTGGACTGGAACAAAACTATTGTTTTGCCTTTTATTTCGAAAACCACCGGTGAACTTTGTTGTCCACCTCTTACCGTAAGCTGCTCCCACCTTTTCTCAAGGTTTTTCAAATCAACAATAATCTCTGCTTTTGTAGAGTCCTTTTTTTGATCTTTCACAAATAACTTGTTGTACTCATCCATTTTAAAATCCTGCGCAAAACGATAAAGCGGAAGGCGGTACAATGAATTATTTTCTGTTCCCCTTGGGAAACCTGCTCCAAAACGATCGGCTGAAAAATAAAGATATTTTCTATCAGGCGACCAGGATGGATCGTCTTCAGATACCCCGTTTTTGGTAAGGTTTATACTTTTTTTGGTTTCAAGATTATAAATAAAGATGTCTCTTTCAAAATTCCGGTAGGCGGTATAGCTTAAATACTTATCATCGGGAGAGAAACTAGGCCCCTGGCCCCTGAACCAGAATTCATCTTCAATCAGTTTAGAAATTTTAGAAGAATTTAAATCTATCATTTTAATATACTTCGAGCCACTGATATAAACGGCCTGGGTCTTTTCGTGATTTAACTTAAGTTCTCTGGCCGTTTCTTCATCATTGCTCAACATTTTTTCGGTACCATTACCACTGGCATCGATGGTGAACACATTGGCCCAGCCTTTTGCGGTTCTGGTGTAAATCAATGTTTTATCATCTTTCATCCATTTTACTTCGCGAACCCTTTCGGCAGCATTGGTATTCATTTCCTTCACAAATTTTCCGGTGATATCCGAAACAAATAAGCGGCCCCTCGAAACAAATGCAATTTTCTTATTATCGGATGAAACATCAAAAGCTGAAATATTTCCTTTTACATCAAAACTTTTTGCCGTGTTCAGAATATCAGCCTCAAACAATTGAATTTCAGGCTTAAGGGTTTTATTACTATTGACATCATAAACAAAAAGCTGATAATCTTTGCTAAAAACAACTTTTGCCCCATTTGCACTCACCTGAGGGCGGTCGATTGATGTTGTAAAAGCGGTTAATCTTGTTTTTATTCCGTCTTTAAAAGTATAAAGGTTATATTCTTTGTTGAACTCATCTGAAACAAAATATAGCTTTCCATCCGCATCAACAGTCGGCCAAAAATCCTTCCCTTCATAATCTGTCAACATTTTGAAATCATCACTTTTCGGGTTATAATATTTAATATCCGGATTGTGATCGCCCACATATCTTTTACGCTGCGGGAACATAAAACTTTCCCACGATTCTGTGAAGTAAAACCCTTCAGAAACCGGATCCTTTACCAAATGATGAGGCATGTTAAAATAATTTTCACCAAATAATCTGACAGGTGTCATACCCTCAATGGAAACCTGGAAGGAGGTGAAGGTATTGTATCGGGTTGAGGTAAAATATACCGATTTTGAATCCCACGACCAGCTTTCAACCAAATCGTTAGCATCATGAATCGTTAATTGTTTAATGGCGCCGCCATCCAGCGGCATTATGTATACATTGGCATTTCCATCCTGTGTTGATGAAAAAGCGAGCCATTTGCCATCGGGCGAGAAACGCGGGTTTGATTCAATCCCTTCGAGGGCTGTTAAACGATGTGCGGTTCCTCCTTCCGTTTTTATCATCCATAAATCGGTTTCATAAACGAAAACTATACTTTTGGCATCAGGCGACAGCGTTGGATCCGAGATAAAATAAGGACCGTCATTTTCGGCATTAAGACCTGTAAAGACAACAAGTAATAAACTGATTAAGCTAAGGATTTTTTTCATATGTTTATTTTTTTAAAATTTACTAAATTGGCCACATAACTTTTCCCGATTGATCGGGAGAATATACCTTGAGATCATCATTCCTGTTTTGTTTGAAATCATTTTTCTCATGGCTATTTCATGGTATCATATTAACATTGATTACAATTTATTGTTAAGATTTTATGGTATTTATTCGGATTTCAAATATCATTAGGAAATTGGAGTGATAAATTTACAAAAAGATGATCAAATAAAAAGATTAAGATAGAATAATTGACAAAATGAGCAAAATCAAATATTAACCTTCAGATTTTACTACCGACGAAAACAGGAATATCCTTATCTTTACAAGCAAGAATATTCACCTGATTAAAATTCAAAAATCAATTAAAACCTATAAAAAATGAATAAAATTAAAGGGAGCAAAACCGAAAAAAACCTATTAAAGGCCTTTGCGGGAGAATCACAGGCACGAATGCGATACGACTATTTTGCAAAACAGGCTAAAAAAGAAGGCCTTGAACAAATTGCCGCCATTTTCCAGGAAACTGCAATTAATGAAACCGCACATGCCAAACGTTTTTTCAGATTTTTGGAAGGTGGGATGGTTGAAATTACAGCCTCATATCCTGCTGGAATTATTGGAAGCACCCTCGAAAATCTAAAGGCTGCTGCCGATGGGGAAAACGAAGAATGGACGGAATTATATCCCGAGTTTGCAAAAATCGCTGAAGAGGAAGGATTTAAAGAAGTGGCAACTGCTTTTAAAATGATTGCAAAAGTTGAAAAAGCACATGAAGAGCGATACCGAAAACTCTATCAAAACCTTGACGAAGGAAAGGTTTTTGAAAGGGATGGAGTTTATGTATGGAAATGCAGAAATTGCGGATATCTGCATGAAGGTAAAAAAGCGTTGAAAACCTGCCCTGCCTGTTTGCATCCGCAATCTTATTTCGAAATCCAGGAAACAAATTTTTAATAGCTAAACACAATTTCGGGCTTTAACCTACAAGCCAATTTCATAGATATATTCGACTTCAGTATTTTAACTAAAAATATTAATTTCGTAAAAACCAAAACAATCAATCATGTCAAAATTAAAATTCACAATGCTATCCCTGGCCATGCTGGCAATCATTATAAGTGGTTGCAACAAACAAAAGCAGGATCCGGCCATCGATATCAATAATATGGATTTATCCGTAAATCCGGGAGATGATTTCTTCAGATATGTTAATGGAAATTACCTAAAAACCCTCAACATCCCCGACGACAAAACCAGTTATAATGTTTTTGATATTCTACGGGAAAATGTGGATAAAAACATCCACAATATTCTGGAGGAAGTTTCTCAAATTAAAGGCGCAGAAAAAGGAAGTGCCACCCAACAAATCAGCGATTTCTATTACGCAGGAATGAACATTGAAAAAATCAATCAGGAAGGTGCAAGTCCGCTTCGGGAAGAACTTCAAATGATTGAAAATATTGAAACACTCGGACAATTCCAGGATGTAGTATCATATATGCATCTGAACGGACTCGATCCTATATTTGGAGGTGGAGTTGAACAGGATTTGGCCGACAATACGAGGCTTCGTTATTATATTGTTCAAGCAGGGCTGGGTCTTCCTGACGTTGAATATTACACCAAAGAAGATGAAAGGTCAATCGAAATTCGTTCAGAATATATAAAGCATATTACCAAAATGCTTGCTTTGGCAGGTGAGGACAGTCAAATGGCTGGAACCTGGGCAGAAAATATTATGAACATCGAAACATTTTTGGCACAAAATTCAAAAACAAGGTTGGAAATGAGAAATATTCCTGCGCTCTATAATTTGATGAGCAGGGATTCGTTGCAAAAACTTGTACCTGATTTCGACTGGGAGCGTTACTTTAACAAAATCAGTGATCAGGATTTTGGTGATTTTGTAGTGATGTCTCCACAATTTATGGCTTCCATCGGGACACTGTTAACAGATACCAAGCTTGAAGATTTAAAACTCTACCTTAAATGGAATTTGATCAATCGCTCTGCCGAATATTTAAGTGATGATTTTGTGAATCAAGACTTTCAGTTTTATTCAGCATTTTTATCGGGAAGCAAGCAAATACAGGACCGATGGAAAAGAGTTACCCAAACAACCAATGGAATGCTTGGAGAACCCTTGGGGCAACTTTATGTTGAAAAACACTTCCCACCTTCTTCTAAAGAGCAAATGACAGCCTTGGTTGACAATTTAAAGGCTGCCCTCAAAAATCGTATCGAAAATCTTGAATGGATGAGCGAACTCACAAAAGAAGCTGCGCTGGAAAAACTGGGTACCATGAAAGTTAAAATCGGCTACCCTGACAAATGGGAAGATTATTCAAAATTGGAGGTTGACAGAGATTCTTATTTAAAGAACATCAGAAGATCAAATTATTTTCAAATACAGAAAAACCTGGAAAAATTCAATAAACCCATAGATCCGGATGAGTGGGTCATGTTCCCGCAAACGGTAAACGCCGGATACAGCCCTTTAAAAAACGACATTACATTTCCGGCAGGCATCCTGCAACCCCCTTATTTCAATCCAAATGCTGATGATGCCGTAAATTATGGAGCCATTGGTGTGGTTATCGGGCATGAGATGACTCATGGATTTGATGATCAGGGAAGAAACTTTGATAAGGACGGCCGGATGACCAATTGGTGGACAGCTGAAGATTCCAGGGAATTTATGGAACGTGCACAACTTCTTGTTGACCAATACAATGGTTTTAAAGTAAATGATGAAGTAAGCGTAAATGGTGAACTCAGCCTGGGCGAAAATATCGCAGATTTCGGCGGACTCACTATTTCTTTGGAAGCTTATAAGATGAGCCTGGAAGGAAAAGAAGCACCGGCTGATATTGATGGATTTACAGATATTCAGCGTTTCTTTATCAGCTTTGGCCAAATCTGGAGAGGGAAAATACGCGAGAAAGCATTGATTCGTAAAGTACAGGAAGATGTACACCCCTGGGGCGAATACCGGGTAAATGGGTCACTATTTAACGTTCCGGAATTTTACGAAGCATTTGAAATCAAGCCGGAAAATAAATTATTCAGAACAGTTGAGCAAAGACCAGTGATCTGGTAAAAAATATTCACATCATATGGGTGACACCTTTCAGGGTGTCACCCCATTTTTTTAACTGACATACCGATGAAAAAACTAATCTTACTTGTATTAACATTGATGGGGACTCATTTAATGGCTCAGGAATCAGCCGCGAAAACAGCACTCATCATAATTGATATTCAGGAATTTTATTATCCAGGGGGATCCTCTGCATTATTTGAACCTGAGCATGCAGGCAAGAATGCTCAAAAAATATTGGAACGATTCAGGCAAAAAAATGAGTTGGTTGTGCATGTTCGTCACTACGCTGAAAAAGGAATGGAAATTCATACTGATGTTGCGCCCATTGAAGGAGAAAAAGTAATCACCAAGCATCAGGTAAACAGCTTTCGGGATACTGATTTATTGGCTTATCTGCACGAAAACAAAATTACTGACTTAGTGCTTGTTGGCATGCAAACCAATATGTGCCTGGAAGCTGCAACCCGTGCCGGGGCTGATTTTGGATTTAAGTGTACGGTTGTTGAAGATGCCTGCACCACAAAGGATCAAAAATTCGGGGATCATATTGTTAATGCAAGAGATGTACATTATGTGGCATTGGCAACATTGAGGGCTTATGCAAAAATCACCGACACAGAAACATTCTTAAAAATTAATAATGAATAAAGATTTACTAAAAGTAGGGCTCGCACAAATTGCACCGGTTTGGCTTGATCGGGAAAAAACCATCCTCAAAATAACAGATTTTATTAAACAAGCAGCCTCGGAAAAGTGCCATATAGTAACTTTTGGGGAAGCTATAATTCCGGGCTACCCTTTCTGGATCGAACGAACCAATGGGGCTAAGTTCAATTCAAAACTACAAAAAGAATTTTATGCCCATTATCTTGATCAGGCCGTACAAATTGAATCGGGTGATTTGAATCCAATATGTGATGTTGCAAAAAAACTAAAAATTAACATCATCACCGGTATTATGGAACGGGCCAAAAACCGAGGAGGACACAGTGTTTACGCATCATTGGTTTATATTAATGAAATGGGCGAAATAAAAAATGTACACCGCAAAATGATGCCCACCTACGATGAACGCTTATGTTGGGCACCCGGAGATGGCCATGGCTTGCAAGTACAAAAATTGGGAGCTTTCACTGTAGGCGGACTCAATTGCTGGGAAAACTGGATGCCCTTATCCAGAACCGCCCTCTATGCAATGGGAGAAGATCTGCATATAGCCATTTGGCCCGGTTCGTATCAAAACACACATGACCTCACAAAATTTATCGCCAAAGAAAGCCGGTCCTATGTTATTTCTGTTTCCGGGATCATGAGAAAATCAGACATAAGCAATGATATTCCAGAAGCTGAAATGATCAGAAAAAACAGCAATGATTTTCTGGCTAATGGTGGTAGTTGTTTATCAGGCCCTGATGGCGAATGGATCATTGAACCTCAAATTGAAAAAGAAGGGCTGTTTACCGCAATCATTGATCATCAAAAGGTACGGGAGGAACGACAGAATTTCGATCCGGTCGGACATTATTCAAGGCCTGATGTGACCAGACTTCTGGTGAACAGAAACCGGCAATCAATTATAGAATTTGAAGATTGAATATAGCCTTTTAGTAAAATTAAAAATCCAAAATGGGATTCAATTTTATTCATACATCTCAAAATGAAACCTATTGCTGATTTACTCATAATACACTCACTTACAAACGAATACAAGAACAAGTTTTATCGAAAGTTAACCCTTGTCAGCAATGATTGTAAATCTGTGTATTCGCCTCAAATACTGATGAAGAGTGATCCAAAATCATTAATTTCGCATCATGAATCACACCACTAAATTTTTTGAAACCATTCACCGGAAACTTGAGCAAAATCCCGGAATTTTGGTGGTTATGATATTGCTGTTATTGCCATTTGCACTTTTTCTGAATTTAGGATTGATGCCACTCATTTCGGACGAACCTACAAGAGGGATCGTGACCCTCGAAATGATCATTTCCGATAATTACATTGTGCCAACAATCAATGGTGAATTTTACTATAATAAGCCACCACTTTATAATTGGATACTTGCCGGGTTTATTTGGATTTCGGGAAATGCAAGCGAATTCACATTAAGGTTGCCCACCATTATTTCACTCCTGCTAATGGGTTTTACAATTTACCTGATATCCAGAAAAACTTTTTCTAAAATGTATGCTTTTTTGATTGCCATTATGTTTATCACATCGGCACGCATTTTATTCTGGGACTCATTCCAGGGGTTGATAGATATCACTTATTCGTTGGTTACCTTAATTTCTTTTTTCCTGCTCTTCCATTATTCAATGAAAAAAAAGTATTTCCAGATGCTTCTGCTGACCTACGCTTTGACATCCATCGGATTTCTGATGAAAGGCCTGCCTTCACTTGCATTTCAAGGTATCAGCCTGTTGGTATGGATGACCCACACAAAAAACTTAAAAAGACTTTTTAGCTGGCAGCACCTGGCAGGGATAGGACTATTTGTGATAATTGTGGGAAGCTATTATTACGCTTATCTTAAAACAAACCCGCTCGAATCAGTTTTTGCAACCCTGGTCAGCGAATCAAACAGATTGAATACGGAAAATGGCACCTTTCTCAAATGGATACTCAATCTGTTCATTTTTCCGGTGGATATGAGCTATCATTTTGCCCCCTGGACCTTATTATTGATACTACTTTTTGACAGAAGGGTCAGAAAAAAAATCTACAATGAAGAATTTTTCAGGTTCTGTTTGATCATTCTTGCTTCAAATATTATCATTTACTGGATATCTGCCAATATGCGCCCAAGGTATATTTTTATGCTATACCCTTTACTATTATTTATCCTCACAAAAGCTTACACAGAATCGCAGAAAATCAATCACTTTTTGTTCCGATTCTCAAATGCAGTTTTCAGGATTTTAGGTTTCATAGGAGCAGTGTCGATACTGTTTTATCTATTTTGGGACGAAACCAGTCATATAACGGGCATTTGGATCATCGTTCCGATTTTGTTTGTTATTGCTTTATCTTCGGCTCTTTTAGCTCTGAAATACAAGCACCTTAGTATTCATTTTTTGATCATCATATTACTTAGCATGCGAATTGCCTTTAATGTTTATAATTTACAGGCACGTTATAACGGATACCCCGACGCCGGTTATAAAAAAGGAGAGGTCATGGTTGGCCAAATTACAAAGGGCCACGATCTGTATTTACTGGGAGATACCCCGTTCAATCACGATGCCTCTTTTTATATTAGCAGAGAGCGCATGCAAATAGTTACGAGAACAACGGAAATATTGAATTCCGACGCATTTTATATTGTTGACAAAAAAAACATGGCTAAAGCCGAAAATCAATTGGGGAAATGCAAAATTTATTTAACATTTACCATCAAACTAAACGAAACAGAACTTTATCTTATAAAACTTGAAGCATGAGTGAGCTAAAATTGTCAATCATCATCTGTATTTATAACGAAGAACAGAATATCAGACCCTTAAACCAAAAAATAAACGAATCGATTAAAGATATCGAGTATGAAATAATTTATGTTGATGACGGTTCAACGGACCGGACCCGCCAGGAAATTATTTCATTAAATGATCCCAGGGTGATTTTGGTTGAATTTCAAAAAAACTACGGACAGAGCTCTGCATTGTATGCCGGAATTGAACAAGCTTCCGGAACGTATATCGTTACCATGGACGGGGATTTGCAAAACGATCCATCCGACATACCCATGATGCTTAAAATTGCCGAAGATGAAGACTGGGATTTGGTTGCAGGTAACCGTGCAAACAGAAAAGATGGAATGTTTTTCAGAAAAATACCCAGTATGATTGCTAATTCCATCATCAGAAAAAGTACAGGTGTTCATATAAAAGATTATGGCTGCACCCTAAAAGTATTTAAAGGCGGACTTGCAAAAAACCTGGGATTATACGGTGATCTGCATCGCTTCATCCCGGTGCTAGCAAGTCTTGAAGGAGCCAGGATCACTCAGGTTGATGTAAAGCACCACGCCCGGGAATTCGGGGTTTCAAAATATGGGATCAACCGAACCCTTCGGGTTGTAAGTGATCTCATCCTGATGCTTTTCTTTAAAAAGCATATGCAAAAACCCATGCACATTTTTGGCGGTTTGGGTTTGATATTATTTATGATCGGGATTTTGATCAATGCTTACTTTCTGATTCAGAAAATTATGGGAGAAGATATTTGGGGAAAGCCCATGTTGCTATTGGGCATTTTGCTTCTGATAGCAGGTATACAACTAATCACAGTCGGGATTATTGCAGAATTACAGATGCGCACCTATTATGAATCTCAACGAAAGCGTCCTTATAAAATTCGTAAAATTTATAAATTCAAATAGCCCATGCCAGGATATGTAAAAGCAATTATAAAGATCACAATTTCGCTGGCTGCGCTCTATTATGTTTATACAAAGATCGACATAGCAGAAGTTTTATTGATTTTTCGAACGGTTAACTATGGCTATTTAATTGCGGCAATCATTGTTTTTATCATTTCAAAAATCATTTCATCATTCAGGCTAAATGTATTTTTTCATGGCATTGGATCGGGACTCAGTGAAAAAAGCAATCTCAGGCTTTATCTGTTGGGAATGTATTATAATTTGTTTTTACCGGGTGGCATCGGTGGTGACGGATATAAAATTTACCTACTGAATAAAATATACAAAACAGGGGCAAAGAAAATTTTCTGGGCGGTTTTGTTCGACCGGATAAACGGGGTTCTGGCCCTGTTTATATTGGCCATGGCAATTTCGATTTTCATTCCACTGCCCCAAATATATAAATATGCTGCCTCTGCGTTAATTCCGCTTTCAATTGTGGCCTACATTCTCATCATAAAATTCTTCTTCCGTTATTTTTATGATGGCATCATAAAAACGACTTCACAATCCATTGCAGTTCAGGTTTTTCAAATACTTTCCGCATTTTTTATCCTCTATGCAAATGGAAATCGTGACCAAACATTATCGTATCTTTTTCTTTTTTTGATTTCATCCATTGTGGCAACTTTGCCGATTACTATTGGAGGGATCGGATCGCGCGAGATTACTTTTTTATTCGGTGCCGATATCATGCATCTTGATATACATCAGTCTATAGCACTGAGTTTAATATTTTATCTGATAACCGCTATAACATCCTTTGCAGGGATTTATTTCAGTCTGAGAGAATCGGCCCTTCGTTTGCAAATAGTAAGGATGGAAGCTGAAAACCGGTGAAAAGGAGTTCCCCTGATTATTAGATCAAATTTTTTCAAACACCCAGCCTAAAAAATCCCTTATAAAATAAATAACGGCCCATCAACTCTTCAATCATAATTATGAAGGAAATAATAATTATAAGTATTCTTGATTCTTCAATAATGAAGTTTGGATTAATGGCCTGCTGAAAGATGTAAATAAGTCCGGCCAAAATAACCCCCATTAATATCATCCGAAGGATGAAAATTAGGAAATAGTTGCCCTTATTAAATTTAAGCTGCAACAGACCGGTAAATTCGAGTCTTGTAAGTTTATAAAAATGCAATACCGAAACCAGCAGATTTACAAATATGATTGTCATACCCATGAGTGTTATTTGTTGTATATAGTTTGAATACACGGTGTTTGGGTTTGTCAGGAGTATCAATGACAGCATTCCCATACTGCCAAAAATTAAAGCAGAAAAAATAAAACTAAAGGGGGTGTAAAAATTATTCCAGACCGGGATGGTTGGGATCATGTATATTCTGGCCATACTGAATATCAATAATATGCCGGATAATCCGCCAATGATCAGAAGAGCCGATTCGGGCAGATTTATATGTTTATTCAGGAACAGTATCAAAAGACTTAAGCCGAAAACAGACAACATCAGTATTTCGCGGCTGATCCAGGATCCATTTAGATTGTTTAATGCATTGAATGAATGAAGGGGATTGCCAAGATGCAAAAATGAAATCAGGGTAGCCATTACAACCAGAGAAAGCATAATGAGTTCGGGCGAGCGGTAACTAAATCCGGTATCCAATTGAGAGAATATTGAAGGATGGACAAAATGTGTAAATACCAAACCCAATAACAAACCTACGCTCATTTGGCTCAATAGTGTAAATGATATCAGCGACCACTCACTTTTATGCATGTTTTATTTCCTCCATATTTGCAACCTCCGGATTGATTTCTTTTGCCATTTGGGCATCTTTATGCGGTTTTATTAAAATTGACGGTTTTGTAATTTCAGGATCAGGCAAAGGATAAATATGATCTACTTCTTTATATTTCTTTGCCAAATCATCATAATCTCCAAAATCCAGGCTGCGCGTCGGACAGGCATCAACACAAGTCGGATTTTTGCCCTGATCAATATAATCGGCACAGAGATCACATTTGCCCATCACTCCTTTCTCTTCATCGAATTGCGGGGCTCCGTAAGGGCATACCCAGGAGCAATATTTGCAGCCAATGCATTTATGCTGTTCAATCATAACTATACCATCCGGTCGTTTAACAATTGCATTTGTTGGACAATTTTTTAAACATATCGGATCTTCGCAATGATTGCAGGATAATGAAACATTGTAGGCATAAATATTTGGAATCCACGCTTTATTTTTTTGTATCCACTCACCCCCGCTCACCTCATAAACCTTGCGCCACAAACTTCCTGCTGCCAGATTATTCTTATCCTTACAGGCAACCTGGCAGGTTTTACAACCTGAACAATTACTCGAATCGAAATAAAAAGCCAGTCGTTTCATTTTTGGTTCTTAAATTTTATGGCCTCTGCCATGATTGTATGTTGAGCATTCCCGAAAGCCATCGGGGTCCAGCGTTCGGAAGTCAGGACATTTACTGATCCACCCACATCATTTCCATGCTTATCAGGTTTCCACCATGCACCCTGCGGAATCGAAATTACCCCCGGCATAATTCGTCGGGTAATACGGCATGGTAAAATCAATGCACCACGATCATTGTAAACTTTAACCAAATCTCCGTTCTTTATATTTCTTTGCCTGGCATCAATTTCATTCATAAAAATTCGTTGCGGAAATGCCTCTTTTAACCATGGATTATTGTCGTGGGTTGAATGTACCCTGGGCATATAATGCGCTCCGATTACCTGTAATGGAAATTTTTCTGCCTCCGGGCCAAACGGACTTTCCCATTCCTGAATATATTTTGGAACTGCCGGAATCTCTTCCGGATTATTCTTTATAAATAATTGTTTTGAAAAGATTTCGATCTTTCCCGATTCTGTTTTCAAGGGATGCTTTTCAGGATCCCTGCGAAAATCGGCAAAAGCAATCTTCGGTTCAGTGACCGGAAGAGAATATACACCCATATTCTTTTCTTCCATTTCGGATAAAGAAGGGATATCAGGAAATCTGGTCGATTTATAATAGCTTACCAAATATTCCATCCATTGTTTTTCATCCCTGCCCTCCGTGTACTTTTCTTTAATTCCAAGTTTTTCAGCAATAGCCGCACAAATGGCATAATCGCTTTTGGTTTCCCAGGGTGTTTCCAGTATTTGAGGTTGTAAAATTAATTCATCACCGTATTTCCATCCATCTTCCATTCCCCAGGTTTCAAATTGGGTACAGGCAGGCAGCAAAAGATCAGCAAACTGAGCCGTAGCGGTCATGAAATTATCCTGAACAACGAAAAATTCAACCTTTGATTCATCTTTAATAATTTCAATGGAACGGTTAATATTGCCATGTTGGTTGATGATTGCATTTGAAGCAACGGCCCATATCATTTTAATATCTGTACCTAACTGATCTACCCCGGTAACACCATCTTCGGCCCGCATTTCTTTTCCCCTGAGCACGGCTTCTGTCCACAGAAATGAAGGTATTTTGGCTTTTACCGGATTTTTCAATGTCGGGAAGGCATTCCATAAAGGGCCTCCATCATCTGCCTGAAGCGCAATCCCGCTTGCCCATCCGCCAGATACACCCACATTGCCTGTTATTGCAGCCAGAACGCAACCTCCACGAACAACCTGTTCGCCATATGCCCTTCGTTGCATCCCATACCCTTGATATAACATGGCAGGTTTGGTTGTGGCATATTCCCGGGCAATCCGTGCAATTGTTTCCCGGGGAATTCCGGTTATTTCCTCTGCCCATTCGGGGGTCTTAGGCATTTGATCTCTTGTTCCCAGGATATATTCCTTATAATTTTCTTCGTTTTCAAAACCTTTCGGCATTTGAGTATTATCAAATCCAATACAGTACTTGGCAACAAAATCCTGCTCAATAAGATTTTCTGTGATCATAATGTATGCCATGGCACTCATCATGGCCACATCCGTACCTGGCCGGATCGGGATCCATTCATCAGCCAGGGCAACTGCACTCATGGTCATTCGTGGATCGATACAAACCAGTTTGGCACCTTTTTCACGTGCCTTTCGCAAAAAGTATTCCGTATTTGTACCATCACGTAATTCAGATGGATTCCATCCCCACATTAAGATATATTTGCAATTGAGCCAATCCTGACGTTGATTTCCGGTAATTTTTGTACCATAAACCGTTGGAGTTGCCTGGTTGATGCAGGCCCAGCTGTATGAATTATAATAACCCAAAACACCTCCATACATATTTAGCAGCCTGTCGGCGGGCCATTTTCCGCAAACCTGGCTATAGCCACCGGTACCATATGGGATGTATAATGCCTGGTTTCCGTATTTTTCAACAATACGGTTAATGTTATCAGCCATCATGCTTGTGGCTTCATCCCAACTGATTCTTTTAAATTTACCTTCTCCCCTTTTGCCGGTTCTTTTCATGGGATATTTTAACCGATCGGCATGATTTTGCCTTGGTCGATATCCCCTGCCCCGAATACAGGCCCTTAATTGTGGATCACTGATTTCATCCCCTGGCCGATCATCGGTTTCAATACGATTGATTACGCCCTCTTTAACATAAACTTTTAATAAGCACCGACCCCCGCAATTATGAGAAGGACAGCCTACCCTTACCATTCGTTCATCTCCTGAGAAAGTTTTTGCAGACGCTTTAACCTGTGCTGTTGACATAAGTTTAGATAGAAAAGATTTTTGCTTTAAAAATCCCTTTAAGCTAAAATTATTCGGTCTGTTTAACTTTTCTTTCCCCACTTTAAACAATTCTAAGATTCAATAGAAATTCAGGTAAATTTATAAAAAAACAAAACCTGAAAATTTTCTGACAGTAATATGAACTTATTCTTAATTATTTTAGAGATTTAATATAAAAACCAAAAACCGGGAATAAATAAAACCAATGCTCATTTTATATTTTCTCCCTATATTTATTCAAAAAATAATGTACACCCAATCTTAAATCTATTCATGTCGCTAAATTTTATTTGCATCGGTGCACAGAAAGCAGGAACTACCTGGTTATTTAAAAGGCTTTCTGAATTAAATGATTTCAACATGCTTCCGGTGAAGGAAATTCATTATTTTGATAAATCTGATCAATATCCGACCCGGAGCCTGATAAAAAATAACCGGTTCATAAAAAAAATTCAGGATCCCTATTGGAGAAAATATTCGACGGGTGATATTCTTGCTTCAATAAAAAGTGGAAAAGGCCTGATCTTTAAGTTGAAATACTATTACTTTAATTCTGCATATAATGATGAATGGTATCTGTCGCTTTTTAAAAACCGATCAGGAATTTGCGGGGACATCACTCCGGGTTATGCACTGCTGAAAACAGCAGATATCCAGAGGATGAAAATCATGGCTCCGGATGCAAAAATTATATACCTATTGCGGAACCCCATCGACCGTGCCTGGTCACAATACAAATATGCGAGGCGGCATAAAAAGTTCCATCAAATTGATATTGAAGATGCCAAATCCTTTTTCAATAGCGATAAAATGAATTTGCGGAATAATTATCTGGAAACCCTGCGTAAATATGCAAAAGTTTATGAAGAGAATCAGCTTATGATTGTGTTTTACGATGCAATTATTCAACAACCCAAACAATTACTAACACAGATCGTCAGTTTTATCGGGGGCAACATTACAAATACAAAGCCTGAAAAGTTAAACCTCCGATCTCGTGATAACAGCTCACTGAAAATGGAAATCCCTGATGAACTTCATCAGCTATTGACAGAAAGATATTTGAATGACATTCAACAACTCTCTGACATATTTGGTGGCTACTTCTCTGATTGGATCAATCCTGAAAAGAATATAAGCGCAAAGCAGCCGGTTATCATAATAAATCAAAAACTCATTAATGAACTTAAGAAAATGTAAAGGCGCAAATTAACTGCGAATTTATTTCAGGTTCAATAGAAGGTTTTATCTGCATTTTGAAATTAAGTTATGAAGCAAAAACTAATCCTTATTCTGATCGTATTTTTTAGCACATCCACAAAAAGCCAGGAGTCGCAAACAAATTCGATCGGGCTGGAGAACTATGCCGGAGACAGCAGCCTCCTCCTGGAAAAAGTATACCTCCACACCGATAGAAATTATTATGCAACCGGCGAAGATATCTGGTACAAAGCCTATCTTGTAAGTGCTGAAAAAAACTGCTTTACGGCTCATAGCAACAATTTGTATGTAGAGTTGATCTCCCCGGAAAAAGAGGTGATTCACCGGCAAAACATTCACATTTTTGAAGGAAGGGGCAACGGTGATTTTCATTTGGATGAAGCATTGAATACCGGAACTTATTTCTTGCGTGCATACACCAACTGGATGCGCAATTTTGAAGAAACCATTTATTATAAACCCATCCAGATCGTAAATACAAGCATCACTGATAAAGAAAAACGTACGGAGATAAATTATTATAAAGCCGGAATCGATTTGCAATTTTTTCCGGAAGGTGGAAGTCTCATTAATGAGGTGGAATGTAATATTGCTTTTAAAGCCATTGATCCCCTCGGAAAGGGTGTGGATATTTCAGGTAAGATTGTAAACTCTTCAAATGAAACGCTAACTGAATTCGTGAGTTCACATCTTGGAATGGGTAAATTCAGCTTTATTCCAAAAAGCGGAGAATCATATATTGCCAATGGCACAACTTCGGATGGGTATATTTTTAGCATCCCCCTGGTGTCGGCTATGGATGATGGTATTTGCCTGAATGTACTTTATGCGTTTGAAGATCAAATTATTGTGTTTATTAAAACAAATCAGGAATCATTTAAAAGGTTTGAAAACAGGGAATTTTTTATTAAGAACAGCTGCAATAAACTCTTTAGCACAACTTCGGTCAAAATAAAAAAACTGTCCGATACCCTTATTCTTCCAACCTATGAGTTTCCAATCGGAATTGCCAAATTAACGCTGATCGATCATAATGACATACCATACAGTGAACGCCTCGTTTATTTGCCCAAATTTCAGGATGCCAAAATCAGTATAAAAACCGACAGCCAAAACTATGCAACACGATCAAAAGTTGAGCTTGATTTGGAAATCACAGGTGTTGATGATGAAGAAACAAACGCAAATATTTCACTTTCAGCCTATAATCAGGCTGCAAATATGCTGGGCGACCCTTTTCCTTCAAACATTGCTTCTTATTTTTTAATTGAATCAGAAGTGAATGGCTACATCGAACAGGCCGGTTATTATTTTGATCCCGACAATGAAAACCGTTTTGAAGCATTGGATCTCTTGCTGATGACCCAGGGTTGGCGGGATTTTAAATGGAAATATGCTGATGAAAATGATTTCGAACTATCCCATCCTGTTGAAAACGAATTCAGTATAATTGAGCGGCTTCGGCTTTATACCGATTCCCTAATCGACCCGCCACCGGAAGTAAAAGTGTCCCCTTCTTACGAAACATCACTCAGCCAGGCCATTATCGATGATATTCGGGAAGATGCGTTTTATAAAAAAATGCTTAAAACGCGCTATGGATTAAACGACACGGTTGTGTTGGATGAATTTGAAAAAGTGGCCACCAGAATTGTTGCCGAACCCGAAGACGAACATATCAGGATATATAAGGAACCCAAAAAGAGTGACGTTTACAAAATGACCGGTTATGAATTGGGCTATCCTAATATTATAGAATTCCTGCGTGGAAGATTTGCAGGTTTGGAAATATTGGGCCGGGAACCAAATATCATTATTCAAATTCGCGGGCCCGGAAGCCTCACCCAGGGTTCAGAACCTTTATGGTTGCTGGATGGAATGCCTGTAGAAAGAGATCGGATTATGGATTTCCCGGTCGAAGAACTGGATAAAGTTGAAGTACTGAAAGGTGCTGACGCCGGAATTTTTGGGTTAAGAGGAAAAAATGGTGTAATCAGTATTTTAAGCAAACAGGCAGGTTATGGACTGGAGAATCTGGAAGAAAATACCATGTCAAAGAAGGCTCTAGGTAAATACAATTATTTTCAGCAACGTAAATTTTATGCACCCGAATATCTGGTTCCCAGAACTGAAAATGAAGCACCTGATTTGAGATCAACTATTTTTTGGGAACCCTATATTTATCCGGATGAAAACAAGCGGGCTCATCTCAGTTTTTATAATTCAGATCAAATAACCACCATAGAAATTCGGGCTGAAGGACTGACAGACTCCGGAATTCCAATTACAGGCAAAACGACCTACAAAGTAAACTAAACCACGATGGATTGAAAATCCATAGGTTTGAATTATGAATAAAATTCGTTTAATAAACACCAAAAAACAATCATCAAATATCAAAAAATACTCAATATTCAAATTATCAAAACATTACAAATTATATGTTAAGATTGAATTCTTAATATTCCTTTTTGTTTATTGAGCTTTGAGAATTATTTGAAATTTGTAAATTGAAAATTCTGATTTCTGTTGATATTTATAGAAACTAATGTATCTGCAATGAAATTGCAGGGTTTTAACCTTTTAATTGATAATAAACTTTTTTATGCTCGATAAAACTCTATTATCATGACACTTAGCTAAATTTTAACATTTTTTACGAAATTATTCGTACATCAGGCTTGACTCTTCAATTTTGAACTATTACATTTGTTTACGAAATTATTCGTAGATAAATATACCCATGAAAAATCAAGCAATAAAACCCACGGAGTCGGAACTGGAAGTTTTACAAATACTATGGGAATTTGGCCCAAGCACAGTTCGCTTTATCAATGATCGATTAAAGCGCGATAAAAAAGTTGGATATACAACCACCCTTAAAATCATGCAGATCATGACGGAAAAGGGAATGTTGAGCCGGGATACAGAGAAAAAAACCCATATCTATTCCTCCCTGATCAGTCAAAAAGACGCGCAACAGCAAATGCTCGACAAATTGCTGAACACCGTATTTGGCGGATCAGCTCAAAAATTAGTGTTACAGGCCTTGGGCAATCATAAATCGACCAAAAAAGAACTGGAAGAGATTAAAAAAATCATCAGCGAAATGGAAGGAGGTGACGAATGAATGCCATTGAAAATATAACCCGCGCCGACATTCTTTATTCGTTTGGCTGGACACTGATCCATTCAATATGGATTGGAGCCATTGTGATGCTAATTGTTTGGGGCATTTTGCACCTTTTCAAAAAAAGCCCTTCAACAACCCGATATTTTATTTCTGTTGGTGGATTGCTTGTCTTTTTTTTACTGGTAATTTACACCTTCTTCCAAATAAACAATCAAAAGGGGATAAATCCTGCCATCAGTTTAAATACAAATAACAGCCTAATTAATCTATCAAAAAACATTCTGGAAGCCAGTAATCTAAATCAAATGGCTGACAAAATTTCGATCATTAATATTGAGAATTATATCAACCAGAATATTCCATTTTTAGTGGTGATTTGGTTACTTGGCCTGACTTTTTTTAGTTTTCGCTTTTTGGGCGGATTGATTTTTACCTATCGTTTGCGCTCAACCTCTAAAAGTATAAGTACCAACAATGAATATTTAAGGGAGCTTATCAAAAATATTTGCAAAAAAATCGGACTGAATTCCTCAGTCAGAATCAAAGAATCCCCTCTCATCAGCAGCCCGACGGTAATTGGCTTTATCAAGCCTGTTATTTTATTTCCTTTGGGCATGGCCAACGGCCTCAGTACGCACCAGGTTGAAGCCGTTCTGTTTCATGAAATTGCCCACATCTACAGATTTGATTATCTCGTAAATCTGATCCAGTCGATGGTCGAAGTTGTACTTTTTTATCATCCGGCAGTGTGGTGGTTATCAGCAAATATCAGAAATGAAAGAGAAAATATTTGCGACGATATTGCCATTAAACACACCGGAAATGCCATAAATTACGCAAAAACTTTGGCCGATCTTCAGGAGTTGAAACATCAAACCCCAGACATTGTGCTGGCATTTTCTAACCAAAAAAATCGCTTTATGAACAGAATCAGAAGACTTTTGGGCCTGCCCCAAATCAAAAACAATTTTATTGAAGGTATTATTTCATCGGTATTACTCATTGTTAGTATCGCTCTGCTAACAATTAACAGCGGAACTGTATTTGGGCAAAATACCCCTGCAACGCCATCAATGGCTCCGGAAATGAATCAAAATAATGATTTAACCACCCTTCAACAAGACACTTTGAAAAAGGAAAAAACAAATACAGGAATCCAACACGAAAAAGGTGGCTTCACAGATACGGACAAAGCTTTGGACGAAGAACTTAAACTTATTAAATTGAAAATAAACGATCTTCAACAAGCGAAAACAAAAAATAATATCAATGAAAAAACCTTTGATTTTCAAATGAAATTATTGCAAATACAGGCATCACATTTACAGGAATGGAAAAAAATAAATTTAAGTAATCTTGAGCCTGACATTAAAGAAGAAAAAATCCAAAAACTTCGCAAGGAATTTTTTGAAAAACAGAGCCAACTCACAGCTATAGAATCAGAATGGATAAAAGATGATGAACTTCAGTTGCAACAAAAACAGATGCAGCAACAAAAAGAAGCTTATTCAAAGCAAATCCAGGAGTTTGAACATCAGCACAAAATTACGAAAGAACAAATGGAACAAATTGCCGATTATGAATCAAAAGCCAAAGCCGACCAGGCTATTAAAAAAGAGCAACTTGCAAAAATGGAAATGGAACTAAAAAATGAGCAATTAACACCGGAAATCAAGGAGAAATTAAAACAGAAACACGACGAGATTGAGGCCATGCAGGAAAAAATCGAATTTACGATACAAAAAGAAAAAAATGAAATGCTAAAGCAACAAATGCTGATGAATGATAAAGAAGATGAAATAAGAGCAAAAGAAATGCAAATGAAGGCCGAACTCTTGAAAGCAAGAGAAGCAGAAACCCGGATGATCAAAGAAGAAATGGCCCATCAAAAACTGCTTGATATTTTCTCTAAAAATCTTGTCGCAGACGGGCTCAAATCTAAGAATGGCCAAACAGAATTTGTTCTAAGCAGAAAAGCATTAACAATAAACGGGAAAAAACAATCCAAAAAATTGTTTGACAAATATTCAAAATTACTGGCCGAATCAGGCAGACAAGAATTAATGAATGATGAAAAATTTATACTGAACTTAGATTAATCATAAAAGAAAATTTCTCATTCTTAAAATCCGGCCTGTAATGGCCGGATTTTTTATGTAAAGATTTCATACTTTTGCACCAAAAAAGCATGGCTTACAACTTTGATAAAATTATTTCCCGTAGAAATACAAATTCTGTAAAACACGATAAAACCGACCTGATTTTCGGAACAAGCGAGCTGCTCCCGATGTGGGTAGCTGATATGGATTTTGAAGCTGCTCCTTTTATCGTTGACACCTTACAAAAACGACTGGATCACAGGGTGTTTGGCTATACGCTCCGTACCGATTCATTTGCACATTCCGTTCAAAACTGGGTTGATACCCGGCACAACTGGAAGATCGACAAAGAATGGGTAAAATTTAGTCCGGGCATTGTTCCGGCCATTAACCTGAGTGTATTGGCCTTAACAAAACCGGGTGATAAAATATTGGTTCAGCCTCCCGTATATTTTCCTTTTTTCTCGGCAGTTAAAGATCATAAACGGGAACTGATTTTTAATACATTATTGCAGGATCATACCGGATCTTATTCCATTGATTTTGAAGACTTAGAAAACAAACTGAAAGAAGCTAAATTATTTATTTTCTGTAGTCCTCACAATCCGGTAGGACGTGTTTGGAATCAGGATGAATTGTTAAAAATTGGAAATTTATGTGTCAAACATAAGGTTAAAATTCTTTCTGACGAAATTCATTCCGACCTGATATTACCGGGCTATAAACACCTGCCAATAGCTTCATTATCAGAAGAAATTGCACAAATCACGCTCACTTACATCGCCCCTACAAAAACTTTTAATATTGCAGGATTAAACAGTTCTGTAGTTATTTCTAAAAACAAGGCATTACTCGATTCTTTTCAAAAACAGATTGATATTTTGCATTTGGGAATGGGAAATATTTTCGGCAATCTGGCACTTGAAACAGCTTATTCAAAAGGAGCCCAATGGGTGGATGAATTGAATATTTATATCCAATCCAATATTGATTATGTTGATCAGTTTTTAAAAGAAAAACTTCCACAAATCAAACTTATTAAGCCCGAAGCCACCTATCTGCTTTGGCTCGATTTCAGAGCATTGGGCATGAATGAGGATGCCTTAAAAAAGTTTTTAATTGAGAAGGCCAAACTTGGGTTCAATTACGGTTCAATGTTCGGCCCCGGCGGGAATGGATTTCAGCGGATGAATGTGGGATGTCCGAAATCAACAGTAGCAAAAGCAATGGATCAATTGTATGATGCTATTAGTAAATTATAAGGAATAGAAATTACGAATTACGAATTACGAATTACGAATTACGAATTATGAATTATGAATTATGAATTTTTAAATATTGATTAAACGCTTGATACTTTTACCTTTTATCTTTTACCTTTTATCTTTTATCTTGCAACTTGTGTCTTGATTCTAAAATCTAAAATATAATGAAAATAAAAGCAGCCGTTGTACAGGCCACACCCGTGTTTTTTGATATTGAAAAAACCATTGATAAAATTGAACAATTGGTTCAGGAGAATGCAGCGAAAGGATGCCAGCTGATTTTGTTCCCCGAATCATTTATCCCGGGTTATCCGCGTGGTTTTAGTTTTGGCTCCAATGTTGGAAAACGAACCGACGAAGGCCGTGAACTGTATAAAACCTATTTGGAGAACAGCCTTGAAATTGACAGTGATCATTTTAAGCGACTCATTGATATCAGCAAAAAAAACAAGGTTTATCTGGTGATCGGAGCCACCGAAAGGGAGCACAAAAACAGCAGCCTGTATTGTTCCATGTTTTATTTTTCTCCCACAAAAGGATTCCTGGGCCGACACCAAAAAATAAAGCCGACAGGGGTTGAACGCCTGATATGGGGCGAAGGTGATGGAAGTTCGCTGGTGACATTTGAAACAAAAATCGGGAAGATGGGTGGACTGATTTGCTGGGAAAATTATATGCCTGAAGCAAGGATGAGTATGTATAAAAAAGGGGTTGATATTTATCTGGCTCCGACTGCAGATGCACGGAAATCGTGGACAGACAGCATGAAGCATATTGCACTCGAAGGCAGATGTTTTGTGTTGGGCTGCAATCAATTTTTTACAAAAAATGATTATCCTCAAAAATATCGTGATTTGGTAAAAGATGAACCTGAAATTCTTTCGGCAGGAGGCAGCCTTATTGTCGCCCCCAGTGGAGAAATCATTGCAGGTCCGCTTTTTGGCAAAGAAGGCGTTTTAATTGCTGAACTTGATTTGGACGAAGTATCAAAATATAAATTAGATTTTGATGTAAATGGCCACTATACCCGGAATGATATTTTCAGTTTTGAGGCAAAAAACCAGCCGGATCTCATTAAGGAATAAGCTTCTGCCATTTAAATCAACAATAATTCCGAGGCTTTGTCTGTAAAAAAGAGAAGCTGACTTATGAAATGAAGCCCTTTGTATAATTAACAATTATTAGTAATTCAGTTACTGACAATCCCCTAAAATTGAAGTAACTTTGCAGTATTACAATTTTTAATATTGCCATGTTCGATTTAGCCTTCATACCAATTGTACTGACTATTTTTATTATACTTTTAGCGGCAACATTAAAAGGTATTACGGGATTCGGTTTTGCTTTATTTGCCGTTCCGCTGCTGTCGCTCATATTTCCAATGACAATGCTGGTGCCTGCTCTGGCCTTATTTAATGTAATTACAAGTGTTTATATTTTATTTGGGCTCAAAGAGAAAGTTAAATGGTATTATATTGTGCCCATGTTTGTAGCAAGCCTGGGAGGCATTCCCCTTGGTATTTACGCACTCGAATATCTAAACGAAGATACCCTTAAAATCATTGCCGGAATTATGGTGATCATATTTTCACTCAAATTATTAAAGGGTGTAAAATTGGCCAAAAAAAGGATCAAGCTCCCGGTAGTTTTCGCAGGATTTTTAAGTGGGATTTTAACAAGCAGTATATCAATTGGCGGCCCGCCCCTTGTGATCGCCTTTACACGCAAAGGCTATAATAAAGAAATTTTCAGGAGCATTTTTTCCTGGTTTACTGTATTTTCTTCCCTCTTTGCAAGCGTTGCCTTTTACATGAAAGGAATGATGACCAATGATGCCATTACCTTTGCAGTGGTTGCAATACCTTTACTGATAATGGGTTCGGGATGGGGAAGTAAAATTGCACAACGAATTCAACAGGAGCAATTCCGAAAATTGGTGATCTACATCAATATTTTTACAGGCGTTGTCATCGTACTCTCAACCCTGATTTTTAAATAAAACTTAGCATTATTCCCACGGCCTGATCAATACATCAATGGCTCCCAGGCCAAATTTTGAAATAGACGCACTCTGGTTTTCTACCGTTTCATAATCTTTTAAAATGCCAATGATGGCATTCTTTAGCACACCATTGCCAACTCCGTGTATAAAAGTCACTTTTTTATATTGATTAAGAATGGCACTTTCGAGGCAATCTTTGAAGTATTTTTTCTGGATGGCAAACATATCACGGCTTTCCAGGCCTGAAACATTATCAATCAGTTCACCGATATGGAGGTCAACAACAGCTACTTTGGGTAAGGTCTGGTGCCTGTCGATCAGGGGAGCTTCCTTTTTTTCTTTGGCTTTTTCAGTTGATGGACGGGATTCATTGTCTTTATCAATCATGGCCCCGAATTTCTCCTGTAATAAAGTCTCATTAAGGGATAAAAGCAGGGCTTTCTGGTTCAGTAAAGTGGAATAAGGATAAGCGTTTTCGTTATTCAGTTTGCTGCTTTTAATTTTAAAAACCGCATTGGCAGGCATGATCGCAGCTCCCGGAGTCATATTGTGATATAATATCTGAACCAGGCCCTCCCGCCATTCCTCAATTTCTTCCCGGTCCGGGCTATCAATCAGCAAGGCAGATTCTGATGAAACAGAATTATAATCAAAACCCAAATAACGGCCATTTTCATCCTTTAATAAAATACTATAAAGAATATCCTGATCCGTGTGATTTACGATATAAATATCCAGGTTTCCGGTGATCAAAAAATTCTGATCCTGGGGGACCAAAGCAAGATAGACTCCCCTAGCGTCTTTCGCAGACGGGTTGATCTTTATTAATGCCTGGTCCGCTTCCGAATCATTCAATTCTTCAACCGGCTGTTTGGGAATTGCCACATTAAAATCTTCTCTAAATAATTTTTCGGCATGTGTTGTTGGTTCAATCAGCACCAGTTCACTAACCAGGGTTGGAATATCAAAACCATCCTCAACGCTCACATTCACCATTCGGGCACTTACTATTTTACTTACGATGCCTCCACCTTCTTCATTTAAAAATTTAACCTTATCCCCTACTTTAAATCCCATGATCTAATTGTTTTTATTTTTCTGCAAAATTAACATTCTATACTGGATAAAAAAGATAAAGGTTGAGATTGAGGTTGAGGATAAGAGCATGGGGCTTTGCGCTTGGTACAAGGAGCTTAAAAATTTCAAATTCCATTCTGAATATCACAAGCTATTCACAATGTATTACTACTGTATTACAACGTATTACTACTACTATTTTTAATTTGAAACAATTTTCAGCTCAAGCTTTATAGATCCCGCAGCCCCCTTTCAATGTACTCATACTGCCAGATATCAAACAATAATTGATCTTCCGGTGGGGATTCCGGTTCATTTTCAAGCAATTCATCAATCATTTTTTGATATTCAACAGACAAATTGTTTTCATAAAACCGCTTCAATATTTTATACGAATACTGCTTCCCTTCAATTTCAATCGTCGTTTCATCGGTCGAAGCGGGAGCCTTATTATACAGTTTAATGGTTTTGTAGCAGATGGAATTTTTATCGTATTCGCGTATGTAACCATTTTCTGTGATCAAAGCACCAGGCAATAGCCGTTTAGCCAACATTTTTCGGTATCCCGACTTTTGAAATCGATTCTTAAAATGAAAAGAACAATAGTTAATTCCGATCCCGAGCCCGGCTTTTTGGGCTTCATTGATAATTTCAAGGGCCGCCAATTCCGATTCTAAAACCAGGGGCCGCTCTGCACTTAAAATATGATATCCCCTTTTCGTGAGTTTGCCGGCATTGTGCTGGGTTAACCGCAAATGATGCAGGTTTAAGTTGGTAACACCGGCTTCAATCATTTGCGGGATCATCGCAATAATGAGACGCTTTTCTTCAGGGATCGAAGGTATTTCGATGGTGATGGTCGGAATGATCCCTTTGGCAAGTTTAACATGTTCGAGGCTGAAACGGCTGGCTCCGATATCAAAACGGATTTCATTCAAATTTTCGGCAGCCAATGCCTGTAATTTTGATGGATCCGCTAAAATACCATTGGTGTACATCCATATGTATAAACTTGGCTCACATTTTTTTCTTAATGTTCTTAAAAACTCAAGGGTGCGGTCAAAATACAACAGGGGTTCACCGCCGCTAAAACTTACCCCTTCGAATTGGAAATAATTGATGTAATCTGCATAATCGTCCGGATGATCGAAATCCAAATCCTGGGTGGAAGGAAGTTCGTCTTTTGTTTGAGGAGCAGGACAATAGAAACAATTGGCATTGCATTTATTGGTAATAAATAAACAGCTCCATTTGCCCGATCCACAAATTTCGCAGCCCTTTGAAATATGGTTCAAAAAAGGCTTGCTTGCTTTAAAAAGCGGTTGATGTTTTAATTGATCTAAAAGCCGGCCCCGCTTGTTTTGATAATCATCGGCCTCATTATAATTTACCCATTTAATACCAGAAAACTGGGAGAATTTATTTTTATTCTCTGTTAACAATGCATTCTGCCAATTAAAGTATGCTTCCATTCAGGTCGATTAAAGAATTTGTATTGATGAGTTGGCAAAGGCTCATATACCTTTGCATAAAAAATGCATTGATGTGGAGCTAACGCTCCGGAATCTTAAAGCTCAGAAAAGATATACAGGAACATCAGTAATTGTTCCGGTGGAAAAAAAACATTAAGTATTCTTTTTTCGGTTGACATGTATTCATCAAATATTTTTGAAAAATACATTTTTTATCTCAATAAGCATCTAATTTTTTTTTGTGGATGGGATCGCAGGAATAACAACAGCCTCACTTAGTCATATACAGCCTGTTACCACGAAAAACTCAGATCAGTCCGAAAATGACGGCATACTGAATGTGGATTTCAGATCATTAAAAACCGCAAGGGCTACACCTGCCAGTTGTGTGTTCCTTACTTTATTGTTTTAAGAGTTTGCATTCATTAGAAGAGTCCCAATGATGCCCATTAAATTCCCTGCCATATGAACAATTATTGCATAGGCATTATTATTAAATTTTTCCTGATAATAACCTGCAACAATTCCCAATAGAAATGGAGCTATCAGCATTCCTATCGTAAAAACGATACCGTTGTTAGAATTGAAAGGGAGTATATGAATCAAACCAAAAATGAAGGCACTTATTATAACTGCTAAACTGATTTTTCTTTTAAATACCGGTATTCCCTTCTTTTTTAAGGGTCTTAGAATATTCAACAAAAATCCCCGAAAAAGCATTTCCTCTGCAATAGATGCATAAAAAAACACAAATATTACAATCTGCAGCACTGAAAGGTTAGAAGCCGGCATTTTTATTTCAGGATTATTAACTCCACCACTCATAATCATGGTAATAATCATTATCATTGATGATAATACACTTATCAAAAGTCCAAATCCAATAGGTTTTAATAGTGTTTTAAACTTCGGTAATTTAATGCTATAATTCACATATTTTTGCAATATATAAATGGCCATAACTGATAAAAGAAACATTATTGAGTGCAGCACAAATGAAGTGGGAATAGCATCAATATTCAAGTTTATTAATTTCCCAAATGTTGAAGCCAAATAGCTTATTAAAATTGCAACAAATATTCCGATTGTTAAGATTTTATAATCCTTCATTTTTCTTGTTTTTATGTGTTTTCCATAACGGGAGTCTGCGCACAAACTCCATTTCAAGGTTTAAATTTAATTAAAATATCTTTGCTGGCCCCATATGAATGTTTTGGTACATATTAACTTACTGACGGAACCAAACCACTGGGATGAAAGATGTTCGCAAAACAGCTTGTTTTGGTCCATATTTGACAAAAAAACGGCATAAATATAATTTCAGGCG